>ENA-ORCZ01000078-ORCZ01000078.1-marine-metagenome-genome-assembly--contig:-NODE-78-length-133775-cov-11.590742_pt1:0-130000 | contig 133775 bp, 130 predicted proteins | sample MGYA00237785_ERZ508519 | MGnify/ENA primary metagenome ERZ508519 (study PRJEB26189, sample SAMN06268790) | marine metagenome | isolation source: Bioluminescent Bay, La Paraguera, Puerto Rico...
GAAAACAAAGGGTTGGCAGGTTCACGGCAAGGGCGAAGCCCGCAGACGCAGCGGAGCAACGCGAACGAAAAATCCTGACCCCAAAACCAAATCATAAAAGCCGTCCGACAAGGGCGGCTTTTTTGTTTGGTAACGGGGGCGAGGATCTGTGACCTCACCGGGTCCCCGCAAGCAGGACAACGCCCGACGCAACAGGGCAAAATTGCTCAAATCCAAACCCCGAAACCAATAATAACAACCCTGTCAGACCTCCTGGCAGGGTTTTTTTTGTGCTGATCTGCACCCCAACGAAACTCTGCGTTTTGAAGTTAGTCTGCGTTCACTTGAACGTTTCGATGACGCCGTTACCGGGCACCTGACCACCGGCCGGTGTCGATCAACTCGCGGGTAATTTCCTTGAGAATTTGACTGACGCTTGCTGCCGCACGTGTCGTTGGGCGGGAGATATTCTCGACAAGATAGGCACTGCGCGTGAGGGGCGGATCAGAAAAGTGCCGGACGGACAAGCGGCCGGTGCGCTGTTCCTCGACAACGGCATGGTAAGGAAGAATCGAGCATCCGTACCCGTCTTCAACCAGCCGCTTGATGTTTCGATAGCTGTCCAATTCAATCGTTGGCTCTATCTTGAGCCCCTGTCCTGAAAAAAACTTGTTCAGCATGACGCGAAGCCCGTGCGCTTCGCTGGGTAGAATGATGGCTTCAGTCAGGAGAAGGTCCAGTTGAACCGTATCCGGTCCTTCGCGATCCGGCGGTAAAAGCAGGACGAGATCTTCCAGCATAAGAGCCTCGGACCTTACGCCGGATTCTTCCAGATCCGAATAAATGACAGCGAGTTCGATGGTCCGCGTTGTCAGCCACTCGCGCACAAAACCGCTCATTGCTTCCGCCAGAATAATCTTGATTCCGGGAAACCGATCACGGCAGCGGGTGATCAGCGGAACCGACAGCATATCGCTGATGGTGCCCGGAAGGCCAAGGCGGACCGTGCCGGTCGGTTCCGTCCCGAAACTCCGGATTTCCTCTTCTGTCCGGTCCAGATCCGCTAGAATTGCGCGTGCGCGGCTGACCAGCAGTTCACCTTCTTCGGTTGGCAGAACGCCCTTCGCACCGCGGACAAGTAGTTGGGTTGAAAGCGATTTTTCCATGTTGCGCACATGCAGCGACAATGCAGGCTGGGCGACATTCACTTTTTGCGCCGCCCGGGAAAACGATCCTTCCTCAACAATCGCGAGGAAATAACGCAACTGCCGGACGTCCATCTATTAAATACCTTTTTCTTATAGCTGATAGACAAAACATATATTTGTTTTATGCCTCCTCGCAAGTCCATAGTGCAGGCCGAAATTGCATGTCGAGTCTGGATACGGAGGCCCCCGAAATTGGTTGAAACCGAAAGCTTTCAGGATATTCGCGACGGCGTGCGAGCGCTCTGCGCTCAGTTCCCCGCCGAATATCACCGCAAGGTCGATGAAGCCCGGGGGTATCCTGAGGACTTCGTCGACGCCCTCACTCGCGAAGGCTGGATGGCCGCCCTGATTCCGGAAGACTATGGCGGCTCCGGCCTCGGCCTCACGGAGGCTTCGGTGATCATGGAGGAAATCAACAGGGCGGGCGGCAATTCCGGAGCCTGCCACGGCCAGATGTACAATATGAACACGTTGGTCCGGCACGGCTCGGAGGAGCAGCGGCAAAAATACCTGCCGAAGATCGCCGCCGGCGAACTGCGCCTTCAGTCCATGGGGGTCACCGAGCCGACCACCGGCACCGACACGACCAGGATCAAGACGGCGGCGGTGAAGAAGGACGGCCGCTATGTGGTCAACGGCCAGAAGGTCTGGATCAGCCGTGTGCAGCATTCCGACCTGATGATCCTGCTCGCTCGCACCACGTCGCTGGCGGAGGTTCAGAAGAAGTCCGAGGGCCTGTCGATCTTCCTGGTCGATATCGGAGAGGCCATGCAATCCGGCATGGAGGTCCGCCCGATCCCGAACATGGTCAATCACGAGACCAACGAGCTCTTCTTCGACGACCTGGAAATCCCGGAAGAGAACCTCATCGGCGAGGAAGGCAAGGGCTTCAAATACATCCTCACCGGCCTCAATGCCGAGCGCACGTTGATCGCCGCCGAATGCATCGGCGACGGCTACTGGTTCACCGACAAGGTGACCGGCTATGTCAACGAACGGACGGTCTTCGGTCGTCCCATCGGCCAGAACCAGGGCGTCCAGTTTCCGATCGCCGAAGCCTTCATCGAGATCGAGGCGGCCAACCTGATGCGCTACAAGGCCTGCGCTCTCTACGATGCCGGTGAGCCCTGCGGAGCGGAAGCCAACATGGCCAAGTACCTGGCGGCGAAAGCGAGCTGGGAGGCGGCCAACGCCTGCATTCAGTTCCATGGCGGTTTCGGCTTTGCCTGCGAATATGACGTGGAGCGCAAGTTCCGCGAGACGCGGCTCTACCAGGTGGCGCCGATTTCCACCAACCTGATCCTGTCTTATGTCGCCGAGCATGTGCTCGGCATGCCGAGGTCCTTCTGATGGCCCTGCCGCTGAAGGGACTGGAAGTCGTCGCCGTCGAACAGGCGGTCGCCGCTCCCTTCGCTACCTCGAGGCTGGCCGATGCCGGTGCTCATGTTGTCAAGATCGAGCGCCCCGAGGGCGATTTCGCCCGGGGCTACGACGATGTCGCGAAAGGCCAGTCGAGCTATTTCGTCTGGCTGAACCGGGGCAAGGACAGCGTGACGCTCGATCTTTCCACCGATAGAGGCAAGGAGGTGCTGAGGGGGCTGATCTCGAAGGCGGACGTGCTCGTGCAGAACCTCAAGCCCGGGTCGCTTGCGCGCCTGGGTTTCGATCCGGAACGGCTCGTCCGGGACTATCCGCGTCTGATCATCTGCTCGATCAGCGGCTATGGCGAAGACGGCCCGATGGCGGACCGCAAGGCCTACGACCTGCTGATCCAGGCCGAGACCGGCCTCTGTTCCATCACGGGCGGGCCGGAAGAGCCCGCCCGCGTCGGCCTTTCGATCGTCGATATCGCCACCGGCGCGACCGCCTATACCGCCATCCTGGAAGCCCTGATCCAGAGAGGCATCACGGGAAAGGGTACACGGATAGCGGTATCGATGTTCGACGTGCTGGCCGACTGGCTGACCGTTCCGCTGCTCAACCATGAAGGCGGCAAGAGCCCGAAGCGCATCGGCCTCGCCCACCCGTCCATCGCTCCTTACGGCGTCTTCCGCCCGAAGGAAGGCCCGCCCGTCCTGATTGCCGTCCAGAGCGACCGGGAATGGCGGATATTGTGCGAGGACTTCATGCGCAGGCCCGAACTCGGCACCGATCCCCGGTTCGCAACCAACGTGGCGCGGGTGAACAACCGTGCGGATACGGATGCCGCTGTTGCCGAAGCCTTTGCGAAACTCGATGCCCCGACGGCCGTCAGGCTTCTGTCGGAAGCCGGTATCGCATTGGCTTCGGTAAACGACATGGAAGGTCTTTCCAACCATCCGAAATTGCGGCGGACCACCGTCGAAACGCCCCAGGGCCCGGTCTCCTTCCCTGCGCCGGCAGCGATCTTCGAAGGCGAAGCCCGCCGGTACGGACCGGTTCCGGCCCAAAAACCGCTGGAGGCATGAATGGACGTGGACATCGAGCATCTGCGTGGCTGGATCGGACATGAGGAAAGCGCGTCTCAGGAGCTGAGCCCGACGCGCGTCCGGCAGTTCAACGCAGCCTTCGACCGGGTATCGGACGAGGAACCGGGCGGGATCGCCCCGCTTCTGATCCACTTCTGCCTGGCTCCGCCGATCGTGCCGACGTCGGGCCTCGGACCGGACGGGCACCCCGCCCGCGGCGGATTCCTGCCGCCCGTCCCTCTGCCCCGGCGCATGTGGGCCGGTGGCGAGCTCACCTTTCACGGCGATATCCTGATCGGCGAAACGGTGACCCGTGTCTCCACGGTCAAGGACGTGGTCCTGAAACAGGGCCGCACCGGGCCGCTCTGTTTCGTCACCGTCAACCACGAGGTGACGAGCAACCGGCGGACGGTGATCACCGAACGACAGGACATCGTTTACCGAGAGGCTCCGGCCAAGGACCAGGCTCTAGACAAGGCCGAGCCGGAACCAGTCCCCGCCGGGGAAAACAGCGCGACGATCACGCCTTCCGCGCCCTATCTCTTCCGTTATTCCGCGCTGACCTTCAACGCCCATCGCATCCATTACGACAAGGATTATGTGCGCGATGTCGAAGGCTATCCGGGCTTGATCGTGCACGGACCGCTGCAGGCGACGCTGCTCTGCCAGTTCGCGGCCGACCTGAAAGGGCAGAACCCCAAAAACTTCCGGTTCCGCAGCCTGTCGACCATCTTCGATACGGCGGATTTCACCGTGAACGCTGCCGAGAAAGACGGTGGCATGAAGCTTTGGACCGCCCAGGTGGGCGGACCCGTCGCCATGGAGGCTCTGGCACGATGGTAGGTTCGATCCGGACACCGCTCTTCGTGCCCGCCAACCGGCCGGACCGGTTTTCCAAGGCGGCCGCGACGCAGGCCGATGCCGTCATTCTCGATCTGGAAGACGCTGTTCCCGCGCAGGAGAAGGACACCGCACGCGCGGCACTCACGTCCGCTTTCACCGAAAAACCGGTGATCGTGCGCATCAACGCCGCGGAGACGCCTTGGCACGAGGCGGATATCGAAGCTCTGCGCTCAGGCGGCTTCGCTGCCGTGATGCTGCCGAAATCCGAGGACCCGGCATTGCTCGCCAGCCTCTGGGAGACCTTTGCCCGCCAGACGCCGCTCATCGCCCTGATCGAAAGCGCGAAGGGGCTGGCGAATGTTCGCGAGATCGCGGCGACGCAAGGGGTCTCACGGCTCGCCTTCGGCTCCATCGACTATTCGGCCGATCTCGGCTGCGCGCACAAGCGCGAGGTGCTCCTCCCGGCACGCCACGAACTGGTTCTGGCCTCGAAGATCGCCGGCATCGCCGCGCCTATCGACGGTGTGACCGCGGATTTTCGGAATCCGGCGGCCGCCTTCGAGGATGCCTTCCACGCCCGAGACCTCGGCATGACGGGCAAGCTGTGCATTCACCCGAACCAGATTGCAGACGTCAGCCGCGCCTTCGCCCCCACCCAAGCCGAGCTGGAGTGGGCGCGCCGGGTTCTGGCCTCCGGCGACGGCGCGGTCTCCGTCGATGGCATGATGGTCGACGAACCGGTCCGCATCCGTGCCCGGGCCATTCTGGCCTGAGTTCCAGAGATGGAGTTCTGAAACCGGCAAACAAGCCGAGTCTCTCGATTTGTTTCGATGCCGGTTGCCTCAAACCCGAGTGGGAAATCGCCAGGTCAGGTGTTTCCAATCCGTTCTGTGATCAGCCTTGCGGGCGAGGGTCGTCGCGGAATTCGGTCGCAGTGACGGAAGCCCGCTGGCAAAACCTGTCGTGCCACTCCAGAAGCCTGTTTCTGTTCTCGAATGGCTTTTCGGCCGAAAACCGGAATTTCAGATAACAAAGCGCGGCTCCGATGGAGACATGGCCGGCATCGAAGGTCCGGCCCGCAATGTCCGGGATATGGCGGTCGAGCCAGTCCAGGGTCGAATTGAGTTTGCGCCGGTAGGCTTCGATCTGCTTGTCGAAACGTTTTTCTTCCGGGCGCATGTAGAGTTCGACCAGCCAGGGGAGGGCGATATCCATAATGCCCGTTCCAAGGGCCTCGTCGCGCAACGCGCATTCGCGCTGGACGGGATCTTCCGGAAACAGGATTGGACCGCTCCGGCCTGTGCGGTCGGCCCATTCCATGATCACCCTGCTGTCCCAGAGCGGTGCGCCGTCTTCGCGCTCCAGCGTCGGGATCTTGCTGAGCGGATTGACGGTCATCAGCTCTTCGTGCGGCACCAGCGGGTCGGCCGCGGTGCGTACCGTTTTCACACTGTCTGCGAGGCCCTTTTCATGAAACGCGATCATCACCTTGCGGACATAGGGCGACCGGGGCGACCAGTGAAGAACGGGCATGGAATCCTCCTCTCAAACGACGGCAGTCTTGAACATCTCAGGTAGGGCGGCCTTGACGGCCATTCTATGAAGCCTCTCCGCAGAAAACGGGTTGCCCGGTGTCGGCGCTCCCGCTCGCGGCGGGCTTAAAAGTGCGGTCTCCCCGTCCGGCGAACAAGGTGCTGAAAGGGCGTACTCGGGTGCACAGCGATATTTGCGGGACCCAGCCAGCTCACGGGAACGGTGTCGTGGCTCATGGTCCTGTTCCTGTCTGCCCGCAAGCATCGAGCGCGGCACGATGCTCGGGTGCGGCGATCGCCAGCATAAGCTCGCGCCGCTGCGCCAGGGTTTTGCCCCGCAGGTCCGCAACACCATGCTCTGTGACGATCAGCCCGGCATCGCTGCGGCACGTGCTGACCGGTTCCGACAACCTGTCCACGATCCGGCTCTTTCCGGATTTCGCGACGGTGGAGGCCAGCGCGACGATCGGCAGGCCTCCGGGAGAGCGATGCGCGCCGCGCAGGAACTCGGCGGCTCCGCCGACGGCGCCCACATAGGTGCCGCCGGCCGTCTCGGCATTGATCTGCCCGGTCAGGTCGACCTCGATGGCCGAGTTGATGGCGGTCAGGCGGGGCAGGGCGGCAAGGATTTCCGGGTCGTGCGTATAGCTTGTGGGAGCCAGCCGGATCGCGGCGTTTTCATGGGCGAAGTCGTAAAGGGCCTGGCTTCCCATCAGGATGCCGCAGACGCTCGTTCCCTGGTCGCGCGGCTTGGCGGCGTTGGTGAGCGCACCGGCCGTGGTCAGCGTCATGGCCCAGTCGCCGAGGGCGCCGGAGTGGATACCAAGATCACGCTGTCCGGTCAGGCGGGAGAGAATGACGTCCGGCAGCCTGCCGATGCCGGCCTGGAGCGTCGCGCCGTCCTCGACCAGATCCGCAACGCGGCCGGCGATGCGGCGATCGGTTTCGGATGCCTGGACTTCTGCCATCGACAGCAGCGGTTCGGACGCCTCAACGATATAGTCGAAATCTGAAGCCTGGAGCGTGCAGCCGCTGGGGACAGCGGGAGCCTGATCGTTGACCTGGGCAACCACAAACCGAGCCGCTGAAATCAGGGGTTCGATATATTCCAGGGCGATGCCGGGGGAAAACCATCCCAGCGCGTTCGGCGGGGGAACCTGGAGCAGAAGAACGTCCACCGGCAGGAGCGCCCCGGCGAACTGCGTATAGGGAAGCGGCAGGATGTCCAGCGCTCCGCTCCGTACCAGCTTGGCGTTGTTTCCGCTGCCGCAGTAGGAGAGGAAGGAGACGCTGTCGGCATGATCTGGATGGAGCGCATCGGAAAGCGACAATCCCACCGCCGCGCGAAAGCCGCCGATGCGGTGGCGCTGTGCCATGAGCGAGCGCGTGAGAGCCACGGGCTCGGCGCCTGCCTGCGGCCAGACGACCATGTCACCGGCGCGAACGATCGCGGACCAGTCCAGCGCGGTCAGCGGTAAATGCTGTCCGCGTCCGGTCACCGCCCGGCCCGTTCGAAAACGGCGGCAAGTCCCTGTCCACCGCCAATGCACATGGTTTCCAGCGCGTAGCGGCCCCTGCGCCGTTCGAGCTCGTGCAACATGCTGACGGCAATCCGCATGCCCGTGGCTCCGACGGGATGGCCGAGTGAAATGCCGGATCCGTTGACGTTGAGCCGGTCGGGATCGCTCCAGCCCAGTTCTCTGAGAACGGCGAGAACCTGGGCGGCAAAGGCTTCGTTGATTTCCACGAGATCCATGTCGTGGAGCGTCATGTCGAGCCGTTTCAACAATCTGGATATGGCGGGCACGGGTCCCAGGCCCATGCGCGCCGGGTCGCAGCCGGCGGCCGCCCAGCCGCAAAGATAGGCTGCCGGCTCGAGCCCGAGTTCGCTCAATCTGTCCTCCGCAACAACGAGACAGGCCGCGGCGGCGTCGTTCTGTTGCGCGGCATTGCCGGCCGTCACAGTGCCTTCCGGGAAAATGGTGCGCAGTTTCGCAAGGGATTCCGTCGTCGTATCGGGCCGCACTCCTTCATCCCGGTCGACCAGAACCGGATCGCCGCGGCGCTGCGGTACGCTGACCGGAGCGACCTCATCGTGAAAATGTCCGGACTCCCAGGCTGCCGCTGCCCGCTGTTGGCTTCGTGCGGCATAGGCATCGGCTTCCGCTCGCGAGATACTGTATTCGCGCGCCAGGGTTTCCGCGGTTTCGATCATGCCGGAAATCGGGCCGAAGCGGTGTTCGGGCTGTGAGCGTTCACGGCCCCGGTCGAGGCGGTCATAGAGCTGGACATTGCCGGCACGCGCGCCCCAGCGCATTTCCGTGGTGTAGAACTCGATATTCGACATGGATTCCACGCCGCCGGCGAGTACGACGTCGGCCGCTCCGGTCTGTACCATCATTGCGGCGGTAACGAGCGCCTGAAGTCCGCCGCCGCAGCGCCGGTCCAGTTGCATGCCCGGTACCTCGATCGGAAATCCCGCTTCCAGACCGATCCAGCGCCCGATACAGGGGGCTTCCGAGTTCGCATAGGATTGGGCGAACACCACGTCGTCGATGCGGGTGGGATCGAGACCGGCCTTTGCCACCACGGCGTTGGAAACCGTTGCGCCGAGCACTTCGGCGGCCACTGGACGCAAGGCGCCTCCGAATGCGCCGACAGGCGTGCGCAAGGGCGCGACTATGGCAGCCCGTCTCATGGCTTTATCCCGCTTGAACAAACGCCGGCTTCACCGTGGGCAGGAGCATCCCCGACCATCCGTCCGGCGGCCCGTCCGTGGTCGCCGTCCAACCGGCTGCAGAGCCTGTGTACGGTCGCCCGGATCTCGAAAGGGGGAGACGGGTTGGGATGAAAATCCGGCATGAAGGGTCCTTCAGGTTTCAGGCAGGGAAAGCGGCGGCCAATCGGCCCCTTCGAAGACGTATCCGGAACCGTGCCTGCGGATGTAGCCGCAATGGGGTGCGCCGAAGTGCATCGGGCACAGCAGCACCCCGTCATCGGCGGTTTCCGCCAGAACGCGCGTCCGTGTCGCGCGGGCTTCGTCGGGCAGCGCGCAATATGCCGTGTTGAGCTCGGGCTTGTAGATCTGGGCGGGCGAATGAAAGACATCGCCGCAGAAGAAGACCCCGCCGTCGCCGGTGTCCAGATGATAGCCGGTCATTCCGGGCGTGTGTCCGGGCACGGGGTCGGGGCGCAGGATATCGGCCGCCTGCCCGGCGCCCTCGGGCAGCAGGTCAAGCAGTCCGGCATCGCGAAGGGGGAGGATGCTGTCGGTCCAGCTGTCATCCATTATCGGATCCGGGCCCTTGGTCAGCTTGTCCTCGTAATAGGTGAAGTCCCGCTCCGGCGCGATGTAGCGCGCATTGGGGAACAACGGCCTCCAGTTCCCCTTTCCGTCGGGAACCGTATTCCAGCCTGTGTGGTCCATGTGCAGATGGGTCATCACCACGTGGGTAACCTTTTCAGGCGCCGCCCCGGCTGCCGTCAGCCATTCTTCGACACGGTTGTTGAGCATGTTCATCCGCGCGGCCGCGCGCGGTTTCATGTTGCCGACACCCGTGTCGATCAGGATCGTCCGGTCTTCCATCTGCACCAGCCAGAGGCGGATGGAGATGATCAGGCGGTTCATCGCCGGAATGTAGTGGTGGGGAGCAAGGCGGTCCGCCATCGCATCGAGCTCGTCCTGCGTCAGATCCGGGAACAGGAATGCCGGGTCGTGCGTGGGAGCGGCATATTCCAGGATGCTGGTGATGCGCGCCTTGCCGATGGTGCGTGCGTGGATCATGTGCCCGTCCATTCCTCGAATTCGGCCGCGGTCATCGGCGTGCCGTCGACGTGAATGTATGGCGGCTGGCCCGTGAAGCCTTCGGTTACAGGTGCGAAAAAGTCGAAGGTCACCTTGCGGCGAACGAATTTCCAGATGCCGTTTTCCCTGCGCATGACGTCGTGATAGGTGCCCGCGGCGGCGTAGGACACGCCGTTCTTGATGGCCATGTAGTGCATGGACAGGAGGCCGGTGGCCGTGTCGCCGTTCAGCTTCAGGGTCGGATTGGAACAGAAGTGCCAGAATGCGTCCGCGATTTCACTCACGGTGTCGCGGAAGTAGCTCAGGATCTCCGCCCGGCCGCGTGCGCGGGCAAAACCGATGAATTCTCCGTCTTCGGTAAACAGGTCGGCGAGCGTTTCCCATTGTCTGCCGTCCACGACATGGCAATAGTGACCGCGCAATTCGCCGAGTTGCTGACGATCCTCAATTGCCTGAATACGGCTTTCCAAAGTGTTCAAATTGTCCTCCCAACTCAGGGGTCAAACCGGGGTGAGTTCGCTGAGCGGCGCATCCGTCCTGGCCTGCAGCGTCTCCAGGGTCATGCCGTCGATCATCTCCCGAACGACAAGGCCGGAGGGCGCCACATCGATCACCGCGAGATCGGTATAGATGCGTTCGACGCAGGTTTGCGCGGTCAGGGGGTAGGAGCATTGCGTGACAATGCGCGGCTGTCCGTCCCTGGTCGTGTGCTGCATCGCCACCCAGACGCGCTTGGCTCCCACCGCGAGATCCATGGCGCCGCCGACGGCGGGCGCCGTGTCGGATTCCGCGCGCGCCCAGTTGGCAAGGTCGCCCCTGTCCGAAACCTCGTAGGCGCCCAGGACGCACAGGTCGAGATGACGCCCGCGGATCATTGCGAAACTGTCCGCGTGGTGGAAATAGCTGCCGCCCGGAAGCAGGGTCACATATTCCTTGCCGGCATTGATCAGCCAGCGGTCGACCGGTTCCTTCTCGGGAGCGGGCCCCATTCCGAGAATGCCGTTCTCCGAATGGAAGACGACCTCCCGCCCGGCCGGAACCTGATCGGCGACAAGGGTCGGTATGCCGATGCCGAGATTGACGTACCAGCCTTCGGGAATGTCCTGGGCTATGCGTGCGGCAATCCGGGAACGGTCGAGGGGTTTCGGCGAAGTCATGAATGCGTCCTCAAAGGTCCGGGTCGCCATAGGCATGGTGAAGGACCCGGTCGACAAAGATGCCGGGGGTCACGATACTTTCGGGATCCAGTGTCCCGAGGTCCTCGAAATGCTGGACCTGAACGACGGTGAGCTTGGCGGCCGTTGCGCAGACCGGGTTGAAATTGCGTCCGGCCGCCCGGTAGGTCAGGTTGCCCCAGCGGTCTCCCTTCCAGGCTTCGATCAGGGCAAAATCTCCGTGAAGTGCCTGTTCCAGAACACAGTCGCGTCCGTCATATGTGCGCATCTCCCGGTCTTTCGCCAGCAGGGTGTTGGCGCCCGTGGGCGTGAAGAAGGCCGGCACACCGGCGCCGGCGGCCCGCATGCGCTCGGCCAGGGTTCCCTGGGCGACCAGCTCCAGTTCGATCTTGCCGGCGGCGTAAAGCTCCTCGAACACGACCGACCCGGCAATGCGCGGATAGGAACAGATGAGCTTTGTGACGCGTTCCTCTTTTAGAAGGCGCGCCAGCCCCACCTGACCGTATCCCGCGTTGTTGGCGACGACCGTCAGGTCACGCACGCCAAGTTCCAGAACGCCTTCGATGAGATGGGTGGCCTGGCCGACGGCTCCGAAGCCGCCGAGCAGCAAGGTTGCCCCGTCCCGCATGCCTGCCAATGCGTCCGCGACCGTCACGACGCGCTTATCGATCATGCCTGATTTCCTCCCACGGATGCTTTGCATCCGGATCTCAGTTATGAGAAAGTCCGACTAGCGAACATTTGTTCGGAATATGAATTGCCTTATCTCCACTGTCAAGCATCTTGCGGACAAGTGTTCGCTCGTGGCACTTCTTTGCGATGCCGGACAGCGGTTGCAACGATGTGCGGAAGAAACGCGGGGCGAAATGGCGGACAAAGTCGAGGGAGGCACCGGCAAAGGTGCCGAGAAGGAAAAATCCAGGGATTCCGATTTCGTGGAAGCGGTTGCTCGCGGGCTGAGCATACTCGAATGCTATCACGATCCGTTGTCCGTTCGTCAGCGAGGCCGGCTCACACTTACCGACGCGGCAAATCTTACGGGCCTGTCCCGCGGCACGGCGCGGCGGCTTTTGCTCACGCTCAAGGCGCTGCACTATGTCGATTCCGACGGCAAGAATTTCTGGCTGACGCCGAAGGTGCTCGGTCTTTCCAGTGCGTTCATGATCCCGCTGGGTCTCGGGGAAGCCTCCGCCCGTATCCTCGAGGAGCTGACGAAGGAACTCGATGAATCGGCTTCCGTCGGCATTCTCGACCAGGACTCGATCGTCTACATCGAACGTGTCGAGGTCCGGCGCATCTACTCGTCGCGGATCGTCAACGGGACCCGGCTGCCTGCCGCTTATTCTTCCCTGGGCCGTGTTCTTCTTGCGGGACTGTCCGACGAGGCGCTGGCGCGCTGGATCGAGACCCACGGCCTGAGAGCGATGACCGACAAGGCCATCACCGATCCGGGGCGTTTCGTCAGGGAAATCGACAAGGTCCGCAATCAGGGATACGCGATCATCGACGAGGAACTGGAGATCGGTATCCGCTCGATCGCGGTCCCGATCATGAACGACAAGGGCCGCGTGTTCGCGGCTCTCAACAGTTCGACCTCCACCGCGCGTCATGAAGTCGATGAGCTCACCAGCGATTTCCTGCCGAGGCTCAAGCTCGCCTCCGAAAAGCTGTCCAGCACCATGAACTGGTAGGCCGGTGCTGAAACCGGTGGGCGTCCCGGCGCGGCCGGATGGACGCCTGCCAAGCTGATCGAATCAAGCTTTTTTTGAGAGTTTGCCCGTGCCCGGGAGGGCGCGGGCCGCTCCTGTTTTATCCGCAACATGAAATCGCGTCTCCCCGCTGGCTGAGCGGTTATTCGCCGTTTCGTCTTGTATTCGGGTGGAAAATTTGATAAATGGACAAATGTCCACTATACGGACTTTTGGGAGGACTGAGATGAGAAAAACTGCTATCGCCGTCATGGCGGCCGCCGGCCTCGTTTTCGCAAGCGCCGCCGCCGCCCAGGACGGCAAGGATCCTGAAGCCTTTCGTTTCGGTGCCATTCTTGCCATGAGCGGCAAGGCGGATTGGTACGGAAAGGTCATGAGCCAGGCGATCAACCTGGCGGTCGATGAAATCAACGAAGCCGGCGGAATCGACGGTATCCCGCTTGAGGCCGTGATCGAGGATCACAAGAGCGGTGTGGCCAAGGAAGGTGTCTCGGCCATGAACCGGCTGATCACCATCCACGATGTGCAAGCCGTACTGACTTCCTTTTCCGCACCGAGCCTGGCCATCGCGCCGATCGCCGAAGAGAAGGGTATCCTGCTGCTCAACGGGGGTGGCGTCAGCACCGCCCTGGTGGGCGCGACGGACCTCATGTTTCACAACCGGTCGCTGGCCTCCGACCTGGGCCTTGCCGCCATCAAGCATGCCGGGGAACTCGGTCTCGGCAACATGGCCGAGCTGGTCTGGAAAAACGATGCCGGTGAAAGCGTGGCCTTCGCGGTCGAGCCTGCCTGGAAGGCTGCCGGACATGAGGTGGTCGCACGGGAGGCGGTCGATCTCGGTGCTTCCAACATCGACACCCAGGTTGCGAAGGTGCGCGCATCCAGGCCCGAGTGGATCGGCCTCTGGCTGTTTTCACCGGAAACCGGTCTTGCCATGCGCAAACTTCGCGAATTCGGCGTCGACGTGCCGATGATCGGCATCGAATATACCGGTGAAGCCAAGGAAATCGCCGGCAAATATTCCGAGGGCTATGAATACGCCTCAGACTATTTCATCGCATCGGATGACAACCTGTGGTCCAAGCGGTTTACCGAGGCTTACGTCGAACGCTACGGCGAAGAGCCTGAATTCTATGCGGCGAATTACTACGAGAATGTCTATGTCCTGGCCGAGGCCATCCGGCGCGCAAAGGCCAAGGGCGGAGACTACTGGGACGGTCGGGCCCTTGCCCAAACGATCCGCGAAAACCCGACATTCGACAGCGTGTATGGCGGCACGATGACCTATCAGGAAAACGGCGTTGCCAAGAAGCGCGTCGCGATCTTCAGGGTCGAGGACGGTGAAGGCACCTTTCTCAACTACGTAACGGCCGACTAGACCTTACCGGAGCAATGGGGCCGGCGTGTTTATTGAACGGACACGCGGTCCCTTCGCTTGCCTAATCGTGAAAATTCGGAGCCCGGAATGGATCTTTTCCTCCAACTCCTGGTCAACGGCCTGGTCAATGGAAGCCACTACGCGCTTTTGGGCCTGGGTTTCGGCCTGATCTTCTCCACGACGCGTATCGTGCATTTCGCCTACGGTCCGATCTACACATTCGCCGCCTATACGGTCTGGCAGCTTGCGGCGGGAAGCGGCCTGCCGCTCTGGCTTGCGGTCTGCGGCGGTATCCTCGTGGCGGCGGGGCTCGGTGCGGCCTCCTATTTTGCGCTCTACCGCCAGCTAGAGCGCAACAATGCGCCGCCGCTCATCCCGCTCATTGCGTCGCTTGGCCTGACGATCGTGCTGGAAAATCTCGTCGGTGTGCTCTTCGGATCCGGCGTGCGCACGCTGGATATTTCCGGATCGGTCCATTTCCTCGGACCGGTGTTCTTCACCTCGATCCATATCTGGCAGGTCGCCAGTTTCGTTGTCATTGCTCTCGCGCTCGGTTTCTTCCTCCGCCAGACCCGTTACGGACGCGCAATTCTTGCCATGACCGACGATCCGGAAATGGCGCGCGTGATCGGCATCAATACCCGCCGCGTGTCCTATCTGGTGTTCGTCATCGGCTCCGCGATCTCCGCGGTCGCCGCGGCCCTTATCCTCGTCAAGGACGGGGCCGGCACGCATATGGGGTTCCACGCCGTCTTCATGGGATTTGTCGCGGTCATCGTCGGGGGGGTCGGTTCGCTTCGCGGTGCCGTTGCCGGCGGTTTCCTGGTGGCCCTTGTGGAAAGCCTGGGCCTGTTCGCCATCCCGACGGACTGGCAGGCCTCGATAAGCTTCGTCGTCCTTTTCCTCATGATCATGCTGCGGCCCGAGGGCCTGTTCAGCATGGCCCGCAGATAAGAAGTAGTCCGAGATGGAATATCTATATCATGTCGCGGTGCTGTTCTGCCTCTACGCGATCCTGGCGACTTCCTTCAACCTGCTGGTCGGATTTGCGGGTCTCTTCGCCCTGAGCCATGCCGCGTTCTACGCGATCGGCGCTTATGCAACCGCGATCATGACCACGTCGCTCGGCATGCCGTTCCCGGTCCCGATGATCGCCTCGATTGCGTTTGCCGCCCTGCTGAGCGGGATCATCGCGCTGCCCGCCCTGCGTGTCAGCGGGCACTACCTGGTGATCGTTTCCCTGGCTCTGCAGGTCATCGTGCTCCAGGTGATCGTCAACTGGAAATCGCTGACCGGCGGCACCGACGGCATCAGCGGCGTGCCGTCTTTCGAGATCTTCGATTTTGCCCTGAACACGCCCGGAAAGTTCCTGCTGGCCGCCGTTCCCGCGCTGATCCTGTGCTATCTTTTTTCCAGCCGGCTCATCCGCTCGCCGTTCGGCCGCGCCCTGCGCGCCATGCGCGAGAACGAAAGCGCGGCTCAGGCGGTGGGCCTGAACATCCTTTACATGAAGGTGTCGATCTTCGCGCTTTCCGCAGCGCTCGCCGCCGTCGCCGGTTCGCTGTTCGCGCGTTATTTCTCCTATGTCGGCGCCGACAGCTTTTCCATAGACGAGACGATCTACATTCTTGCCATGGTGATCCTCGGGGGAACGGGAAATCTCCGCGGGTCGCTGCTCGGTGCGGCGATCCTTGTCGCCATCCCGGAATTGCTGAAGTTCCTGCCGCTGCCGGTCGACATCGCCGACAAGATGCGCCTGATCATCTACGGAAGCGTCATGATGCTCGTCCTCGTGTTCCGGCCGCAGGGGCTTGTTCCCGAACCCAAGGGCAAGCGCGCGATGCTGGTCGACACCGAGGGAGAGGACCGGAAGGCCGATGCCGGATGGCTCCTGGAGGGAGCCCATGGCGACCAGGTTGCGACGGTCATGGACGGCCTCAATCTCGGCAAGCGTTTCGGCGGGGTCGTCGCGGTTCGCGACTTCACGATCCATCTGAAAACCCACCGGATTACCGGCCTGATCGGCCCAAACGGCGCGGGCAAGACGACCGCCTTCAATCTCCTGACCGGGTTCCTCCGGCCGACGGATGGCAGGATCGAACTGCGTGGCGAGGACATCGCCGGAAAGAAACCGCATGAACTGGTTTCGGCCGGTGTCGCCCGCTCGTTTCAGGACCTGCGCCTGTTCACCAACATGACGGTCATCGAGAACGTGCTGGTTGCCTTGCCGAACCAGGCGGGGCATCGCGTGTCCAGCCTGTTCTTCAAGCCGATGCATGTCGCGCGCCAGGAAAACCAGAATGCCGCCGTCGCCATGGCGATCCTCCGTTTCGTCGAACTGGACGGCAAGGCCCATGAAACGGCTTCCGAACTGTCCTATGCGGAAGAAAAACTCCTGGTGATCGCCCGCCTTCTGGCAACGGGAGCCGAAGTGCTCCTGTTCGACGAACCCATGTCGGGCCTCGACCAGACAACGCTCGCGGAGATCCTGCCCATCCTGAAGCGCCTGGCCGATCACGGCAAGGCGATCTGCATCATCGAGCACAATCTGGATGTCATCAACGACCTGTGTGACGAAGTCTTCTTCCTGGATGAAGGGCGCGCCATGGCTGTCGGCACGCCGGAACAACTCATGTCCGATCCGGAATTGACCGAAAGGTACTTCAAATGAGCGAGATCGTACTTGAGACCCGCAATCTCAAGGCGGGCTACGGCAAAAAGGCGGCCGTCCACGGCGTCGACCTTGCCCTTCACAAAGGGGAAACGCTCCTCATTCTCGGCCATAACGGCGCGGGAAAAACCGCGCTGGTGCGTTCCGTCTTCGGTCTCAATCCGCCTATGGCAGGCTCGGTCCTCTATGCCGGTGCCGAGATCACCGGGCGCGACCCGGCCCGGAACGTGGCCGCAGGCATCGCCCTTGTGCCCCAGGGGCACGGCATTTTTCCAAGCCTGACGGTGAGGGACAATCTCGAACTCGGAGCCTTCGTTGAAGGCGATGCCGGCCAGGTGCGCCGCCATCTGGAGGATGTGTTCGAGCTGTTTCCCATTCTCAAGGAAAGGGCAGGCCAGATCGCGGGCACCTTCTCGGGTGGCCAGAAGCAGATGCTTGCAATCGGCATGGCGCTGATGCACGGGCCGAAAGTTCTCATTCTCGACGAACCGTCGATCGGGCTCGCGCCCAATCTCGTCGGCAGGGTCATGGAGTCGATCGCCGAGATCAAGCGCCGGTTTGATGCCTCGATCATCATCGTCGAGCAGAACGTGAAATATTCGCTGCCCATTGCCAGCCGCGTGATGATCCTGAAAACGGGCGGTGTCGTCTATGAGGGCGATCCGGAACCGCTGACCGATCACGCCAGGCTCATCGAATATTTCTGAGAGGCGTTCGTGTGGGTTCGCAAAGAGCCCGAAAGAGGAGAGCAACGGTGCGGATTGGCTGGTTTGAGACGGGCGGGGGCATGCTCCGCTATGCGCATCGGCCGGGTGCGGGCCCCGCTCTCGTATTGATCCATGAGATGGGCGGCTCGATAGAGAGCTGGGATCTGGTCCTGCAATCCCTTTCACACGATCGCGAGATCGTTCTGGCGGAGATGCGCGGGATGGGTTTTTCGGAACGCGTACACGCCCCGTTCACGTTCGCCGACCTTGCGGCGGATGTCGTTGCGCTGCTCGATCATTTGAAGATCGAACGCAAGGCCATCCTGTCAGGCTGCGCCGTCGGGGGCGCCGTTGCCTTGAAGATCTGCCTCGATCACCCGCACCGGAGTGCCGGATGCCTTGCGCTGGACCCCGCCCTGGATGTGGCCGCCGAACGGCGGGACGCAACCTTTGCGCTGGCGGAACGGATGAGGCTTGGCGGCATGCGAGTGGTCGAGGGAGATCTGCTCGAGCGCACCTATCCCGAACTCTACCGGCAGCGCGCACCGGAACATTTTGCGGTTGTCAGAGCGCGTTGGCTGGCAAACGACCCTGCCTCTTTCTCTGATTATCTGAAGGTTCTCTGCCGGACCGACATGATCCCCGAACTGCGCAGGATCGACATGCCCGTTTGGCTGAGCGCTGGCGTCAACGATGTCCTGCGCCCGCCGGACTATGTCAGGCATGTCGCCGCGGAAATTCCGGGTTCCAGGGTCGTTGAGCTGGATGCCGGTCATCATGTCCCGGACCATGCCCCGCGCGAGGTGTCCGGGTTGCTCACCGGCCTGGTTTCCCAGGTGAGCTAGGTCACGGACTCATAAATGAGGATGAAATGGTTTGAGGCGGATTGCTCTTCATCAAGGAGCGAAAGTGCAGGAAATGTGGTTTATTTTCAAACCTTTCGCGACGCAGAGGAGGAGCAATCCGGTCAAATCCGAAGGACATGGAATTGGCTTCACCTCGCAGTGTCAGCGCGCTTGATCGGGCAGAAAGCCCGCTCTACGCGCCCTTCCTCGCGATGTTTCGCCAATTCCCATGCCATTTCGTCATCATTTATGGGTCCGTGACCTAAACCTTTTCCCGATCGGTCCCGACGATCGGATGCCGGCGCTACCCGGTTCCCCTTTCCGGAAACTTCACGGTCTGGTCGAGCGCGCGCAGTGTTGCCGTCACATCCGATGAAAGGGCGGGAGCACTTTGCCGGGCGATGAAGCCGATCGTGCCACTGGCGGTGATCCAGAATTGCGCCGGCTCCCAATGAAGCGGCGGGGCTTCGGGCTCGGTGCTGCTGCGGGTCAGGAAAAGATCCCAGTCGGCAGCCGCTTTCTCGATATCGAGCGAATGGCCGAGCGGCAGACGGACAATCTGCATCTCCTCCTGCAATCTGGCCGTCGTTTCGCGGTCTTCGCCGGAAAGTGCCACGATCCGGATGTTTCGGATGGCGAAATCCCCGATGCGGTCATCCAGTTCCTTCAGCGCGTTGCGGCTTATCTTGCAGTGGCGGCCGCGATGAAAAGCCAGAAAGGTTCCTCCGGGTGGGGCGCGTTCCGAAAGATCGTAGCTGCCGTGACCCAGCGTCTCGAATGTCAGGCGGGGTGCCGGCAGGCCGGGGAGAAGGCGCGGTCGCATCGTCCCGCCCTCATGCCGAAAGCTTCAGCGCGGACAGCCGTGCCTCGATGCTGGGCACCGACCGGTAGATGTGGTCGATGGTCAGCTTCTCGGCAAGATCCGCGTCGCGCGCGATCACCGCGTCGAAGATGGCCTGATGCTCGGCGCGCACATTGCGCGGGATCGACCGGTCTGTGAGCGCGATCTGCAGGTAGCGGACCGAATGCCTGTAGAGAATGTCGCGGAAATTGAGCAGCCAGGCATTTGTGCAGGCGGCGACCATCGTGTCGTGAAAGGCGCGATTGCGTGTTTCCCATTCGCCGACGGCCTGCTGCTCGTGGCCGGCCATTTCGGTCTCGATCTTGGCAAGCCGGTGATGGGCGGCGACAAAGGCGCTTTCCCATTCGTCGTCGCCTTTTTCGATCGATTCCCGGACGGCCTTGGCCTCGAGCATGGCGCGCATTTCGACAATCGACTTGAAATCGTCGACCGACATGCGCGCCGCGCGGAAGCCGCGCTGGCCTTCCGTGGTCACCAGGTTTTCGACGAGAAGGCGGGACAGAGCCTCGCGGACCGTGGAAGATCCGACGCCGAATTTCTTTCTCAGTTCCTCCACGCGAAGACGGCTTTCCGGTGCGACTTCGCCGGACAGGATTGCGAGGCGAAGAGCCTCGTAAACCATCTCGATGGTCGTCCGCCCGGTAGATTCGACGCTGATCTCACCGATGTTTTTGAGAAATGTCACGGTGTCCTCCTTGTGTTCGTCGATACAATAAACGCATCGCATCGGTCGAAACAACGACAAAACGAAAAAATATCGATATTTTGTCGCACTTCGCAAAAATATCGTTTTTATATTTGACAAACGATATTTTGAGCGCATGATCTCCCCCAACACGTTGTTCACTTGGGAGGGAGGACCGGTGTCGGACGGCGCAACAGATGAGCTATTCGAGATCCGCATTCGCGGGTCGGAATGCGCGGTTTCGTGCGGGAAAGGCGAAAAGGTCCTTTCCGTCCTGGAGCGCGTTTTCCGAATGCCGGATTGCCCTTCCGTCAGGATCGGGTGCCGGAACGGAGGATGCGGTGTCTGCCGCGTGCGGGTGTTTTCGGGTGATTACGTCACGACGAAGATGAGCCGGGACCATGTGAGCAAGGAGGAGGAGGCGGAGGGCTACGCACTCGCCTGCCGCCTTTATCCGAAGAGCGATCTCGTCATCGAGCCCGCATTTGTCAGCCCGAAGGAGCGCCGGCAAAGGCGGTTAACCGAGGAAACCTGATGGGTCAGGTTCATTAGTGGAGGAAAGAATGTCTCAAGAAGGACTTCTGCGGCCGGGTATTGTCCAGCTTCGCGTGTTGGACATGGAGGAAGCGATCACGCATTACGTGGACCGTATCGGTCTCGATTTCGTCGGCAAGGAAGACGACGGCCGGGTCTACCTCAAGGGATACGACGAGTTCCATCACCATTCCGTCGTTCTGCGTCCGGCCGACAGCGCCGGTATCGACCTTTTCGCGTTCAAGGCGGACACTCAGGAAAGCGTCGACATGTATCGCAAGCGGATCGAGGAATACGGCCTGGAGATCGAGGATGTTCCGGCCGGAGAACAGCCTGGAACCGGACCGCGGATCGCATTTACCATCCCGTCCGGCCATCGCATCGAGCTGTTCGCCGACATGGACCTGTCCGAAAACGGTCCAGAGACGAATAACCCCTACACCTGGAAAAACGAGCCGCGCGGCATGCGGGCGCAGCGCATGGATCATGCGCTCCTCTACGGGCCGAATATCGACAAGGTCGAGGAATTCTTCACCAAGGTGCTCGATTTCCATCTGCCGGAACGCGTCGATCTGCCCGACGGCACCCTGGCGATCTGGATGACGGTCTCCAACAAGGCACATGACATCGCCTTCGTGAAGCACGACGAGCCCGGCAAGCTTCATCACCTTGCCTTTTATCTCGAGGACTGGAGCGATATCGGTCATGCCGCCGATCTGATGGCGCGTTACGATATCAGCCGCGACGTCGGTCCGACCCGTCACGGGATCACCCGCGGCCAGACGATCTACTTCTTCGACCCCTCGGGCAATCGCAACGAGGTCTATTGCGGCGGTTACACGGCTTACAAGGACCATCCGACGCGCGTCTGGGATGGCAACCATGTCGGCCGGGGCATCTTCTACTACGAGCGTCAGCTCAACGACGCCTTCCTGACGGTGGTGACCTGACATGGATGCGACCCGTCCCGCGCAGGTCCTGACGGCTGCGGCGGCCCTGGAAGCCGTCGCGGCGGCTGATGCGAAGGCAAGGGACCTTGGCGTGGCCGTCAATGCCTGCGTCGTCGATGCCGGCGGCAACCAGGTGGCATTCCTGCGCGGAGACGGTGCCTTTCTGCCCTCAGGGGCAATCGCCCGGGACAAGGCCTATACCGCCGCAGGTTTCGGCGCTCCGACCGCAAAGCTCTTCGACGTGCTCGCGGCCGAACCGCCGGTGCTTGCGGGCATATCGGCCCAACCCGGCATCGCATTGTTCGCGGGCGGGCTGCCCATTCGCAAGGACGGCGAAATCATCGGCGGAATCGGCGTTTCCGGCGCGTCCGCCGATCAGGATGAACTCTGCGCACAGGCGGGGATCGAAGCTCTGGGGCTCAAACAGGACTGAGGATCAATCATGAATCACGGTTTGAAACTGGCGGCTGAAGGAGCGCTTCAGCCGGCGGCAAGGGATGCTTTGCACTTCATCGACGGGGAATATACCGCCGGGACCTCCGGCCGCTGCTTCGACAACAACGCTCCGGCGACCGGCCGGAAGATCGGCGTGGTGCACGAGGGCCTTCAGCCGGAAATCGACGCGGCGGTCACAGCCGCGCGCGCGGCGCTTGAAGGGCCGTGGGGGTATATGAGCATCGCCGAGCGCAGCGATATGCTTCATGCGGTCGCCGACGAAATCAACCGCCGCTTCGACGATTTCCTCCAGGCCGAAATCCTCGACACCGGCAAGCCGGCGAGCCTTGCGAGCCACGTGGACATTCCGCGCGGTGCGGCGAATTTCAAGATCTTCGCCGACCTGGTGAAGAACGTCCCGACCGAAAGCTTCATGCTCGATACACCGGACGGCAAGGGCGCACTGAACTATGGCGTTCGCAAGCCGAAGGGCGTGATTGCCGTCATCAGCCCGTGGAACCTGCCGCTTCTCCTGATGACCTGGAAGGTCGGTCCGGCGCTTGCCTCCGGCAACACGGTTGTCGTCAAGCCGTCGGAGGAAACGCCGCTGACGGCGACGCTGCTCGGCGAGGTGATGAACAAGGTTGGTGTCCCCAAGGGCGTCTACAATGTCGTTCACGGCCTCGGACCGGACAGCGCCGGGGCCTATCTCACGGCCCATCCCGGCGTCGACGGCATTACCTTCACCGGTGAGACCCGCACCGGCGAGATCATCATGCAGTCGGCAGCGATCGGCCTGCGCCACGTGTCGATGGAATGCGGCGGAAAGAATGCCGGGATCGTCTTCGCGGATTGCGATATGGACAAGGCGATCGAAGGCACGATGCGATCGGTCTTCGCCAATTGCGGCCAGGTCTGTCTCGGTACCGAGCGGGTCTATGTCGAGCGCCCGGTCTTCGACGAGTTCGTCACCCGCCTGAAACAGGGGGCGGAGGGTCTTAAACTCGGAGCCGCGAACGATCCGGAAACCAATCTGGGACCGCTCATTTCGCAGGAGCACAAGCGCAAGGTGCTCTCCTATTACCAGCTTGCCAGGGAAGAGGGCGCGACCGTCGTGACCGGTGGCGGGGTGCCGGACATGCCGGCCGATCTCAGGGATGGCGCCTGGGTCGAGCCGACGATCTTCACAGGCCTCCCCGAAACCGCGCGTGTGATCAAGGAAGAGATCTTCGGGCCGGTCTGCCACATCGCGCCGTTCGATACGGAAGAGGAAGCCATCCGGCTGGCCAACGATACCGACTACGGCCTCGCCACTGCGATCTGGACGGAAGACCTGTCGCGGGCGCACCGGGTCGCCCGCCGGATAGATGTCGGCATCGCGTGGGTCAATTCCTGGTTCCTGCGCGATCTCCGGACCGCGTTCGGCGGATCGAAACAGTCCGGCATCGGCCGCGAGGGCGGCGTGCACGGTCTCGAGTTCTACTCCGAACTCACCAATGTCTGTATCAAGCTCTAGGAAAGCCCCATGACCGACGAAGCCAAGATTGGAGAAGCCGCCGACCGCCTCTGGCAGGCTTGGCAGAGCGGCGAGCCGGCTGCTCCGATTCGGGACCTGCTCGACGAAGGCGACGTGAACGCCGCCTATGGTGTGCAGGAAATCAATACCAAACGCTGGCTCGGCAGTGAGGAACGCACGCTGTCCGGCCGGAAGATCGGACTGACCTCGAAAGCCGTGCAGACGCAGCTCGGTGTCGATCAGCCGGACTACGGCATGCTGTTTGCCGATATGGAGGTGATGGACGGCGAGGAAATCCCGATGTCGCGCCTGCAGCAGCCCAAGGTGGAGGCCGAGATCGCTTATGTGATCGCTGCACCGCTCACCGGCGGGCACATCACCATGGTCGATCTGCTTGCCTCCATCGGCTACGTGTTGCCGGCCATCGAGATTGTCGGCTCGCGGATCAGCAACTGGGACATCCGCATCACCGACACGATTGCCGACAATGCCTCGTCCGGTCTCTATGTCCTCGGCCAGACGCCGAAGCGCGTCGGCGACTTCGACCAGCGCATGTGCGGCATGGTGATGTTCCGCAACAACGAGCCCGTTTCCGTCGGCGCGGGAGCCGCCTGCATGGGAAGCCCTCTCAACGCGACGCTCTGGCTCGCGCGCACCATGGCGCGTGCCGGCCGGCCGCTCGGCGCAGGCGACGTTGTCTTGTCGGGGGCTCTCGGCCCCATGGTGCCGGTCAGTCCCGGCGACGTCTTCGAAGCACGGATCAACGGTCTTGGTTCCGTGCGCGCCGCTTTCTCGAAGGAATAACGCAATGTCCAAAATCAAATGTGCGATCATCGGGTCCGGCAATATCGGCACCGATCTGATGATCAAGATCAAGCGGATGTCGAAGGTGCTCGAAATGAGCGCCATGGTGGGCGTCGATCCGAATTCCGACGGCCTTGCCCGCGCCCGGCGTCTCGGTGTCGCGACAACCCATGAGGGGATCGACGGTCTGGTGAAGATGCCGGAATACCGGGATATTCGCATCGTCTTCGACGCAACCTCCGCCGGTGCGCACAAGAAGCATGACGACATCCTACGCGCCGACGGCAAGCAGGTGATCGACCTGACACCGGCGGCCATCGGTCCTTACACGATCCCGCCGGTCAATCTCGATGCCAATCTCGATGAAGGCAACGTCAACATGGTGACCTGCGGCGGCCAGGCGACGATCCCGATCGTGGCCGCCGTCAACCGCGTCTCGCCGGTGCGCTACGGCGAGATCGTCGCCTCGATCAGCTCCCGGTCCGCGGGCCCGGGCACGCGCGCCAATATCGACGAGTTCACCGAAACGACGGCGGCCGCCATCGAGAAGGTCGGCGGTGCCCAACGGGGCAAGGCGATCATCATCCTCAACCCTGCCGAGCCGCCGCTCATCATGCGCGATACCGTCTACTGCCTGTGCGACGAGGCGGATCAGGAAGCCATCCGCAAGTCGATCCGGGACATGGTCGCGGAAGTCCAGAGCTACGTGCCCGGCTACCGGTTGAAGCAGGAGGTCCAGTTCGAGCATATCGGCTCGAACGATCCGCTGCACATTCCGGAAATGAACGGGGATTTCACCGGGCTGAAGGTCACGACCTTTCTCGAGGTCGAAGGCGCCGCCCACTATCTGCCTGCCTATGCCGGCAATCTCGACATCATGACCTCGGCGGCGATGCGCACCGCGGAGCGCCTGGCGACCAAGCGCAACTGGGTTCAGGAGGCTGCCTGACATGACCAAACTCTATATTCAGGACGTCACACTGCGCGACGGCATGCACGCCATCCGGCACAAATACGACCTCGGCCATGTGCGGGCGATCACCGAAGCGCTGGACGAAGCCGGCGTCGACGCCATCGAGGTCGCGCATGGCGACGGGCTCACCGGGTCGACCTTCAACTACGGTTTCGGCGCCTTCACCGATGAGGCGTGGATTGCCGAGGCCGCGAAGGTCTGCAAGCGGGCGAAGTTGACGACCCTGCTGTTGCCGGGGATCGGCACGATCCACGACCTGAAGCGCGCCCGCGACCTGGGCGTCCAGTCGGTGCGCGTCGCCACCCATTGCACGGAAGCCGACGTCTCCGCCCAGCATATCGCAGCGGCGAAAGAAATGGGCATGGATGTCTCCGGCTTCCTGATGATGTCGCATATGACGGATGCCAAGACCCTCGCCGGAGAAGCGCTGAAGATGGAAAGCTATGGCGCCGATTGCGTTTACGTGACGGATTCTGGCGGCAGACTGACCATGCGCGGCGTCGAGGACCGCTTCGATGCCTATGACGAGGTGCTGCACAGCAAGACCCAGCGCGGTGCGCATATGCATGAAAACCTGTCTCTCTCCGTCGCCAATTCCGTGGTTGCTGTGGAACATGGCGCCACCCGTGTCGACGCTTCCCTTGCCGGGATGGGCGCCGGCGCCGGCAACACGCCGATCGAAGCCTTCATTGCCGTCGCCAACCTCTATGGCTGGGAGCACGATTGCGATCTCTTCAAGCTGCAGGACGCGGCCGACAGTCTCGTCCGTCCGCTTCAGGACCGGCCGGTCCGCGTCGATCGCGAGACGATGACGCTCGGCTATGCGGGGGTCTATTCGTCCTTCCTCCGTCATGCGGAGCAGGCGGCCAGGACGTACGGCCTCGACACCCGCGAGATCCTCGTCGAACTCGGCAAACGCAAGATGGTCGGTGGGCAGGAAGACATGATCGTCGACGTGGCGCTCGACATGATCAAGGCAAAGGAGGCCGCGGAATGAGCAGTCTCGCAGACATGGCGGCGATCGTTGACGAAGCCGCCCGCACGGCTGCGGAAATCCCGCAGTTTTCCGAAAAGAAGGTTCTCGGCGTCGAGGAAGCCTATGCCGTGCAGGCGCTCTCCCTGCAGCGTCGCTATGCCCGCGGCGAGAAGCGCGTCGGCATCAAGATGGGGCTCACCTCGCGCGCCAAGATGGTGCAGGTCGGCGTCTCCGACGTGATCTGGGGCCGGCTGACGGATGCCATGCGCGAGGAGGAAGGGGGCGTCGTCTCCATCAGCCGCTTCGTCCATCCCCGCGTCGAACCGGAAATCGCCTTTTTGATGAAGGAACCGCTTTCAGGTTCCGTCAGCGCTGTGGAAGCCATGGAGGCGGTGGGCGCGGTGGCGCCGGCGCTTGAAATCATCGACAGCCGCTACAAGGCCTTCAAGTTCGATCTTGGCGACGTCATTGCCGACAATTCCTCCTCCTCCGGTTTCCTGCTCGGGACCTGGTCCGACAAGTCGGTCGATATCGCCAATCTCGGCATGGTGCTGTCGGTCGACGGCAAGGCCATGGAGATCGGCTCTTCGGCAGCAATCCTCGGTCATCCGGTCCGCTCGCTGGTGGCGGCCGCCCGCATGGTCGCGGCTGCGGGGGAAAAGCTTGAAGCCGGCGACATCGTGCTGGCAGGCGGGGCCACCGCGGCGATCCCTCTTGCCGTCGGCCAAGCGGTGATGCTCGAGGTGGAGCGTCTCGGCACCGTCGCGTTCAACGTGGGAGAGTGACATGCCGCTGATCGAAGTGACCATGATCGAGGGGCGCAGCCGCGAGCAAAAGGCCAGGCTGATCGAAAAGCTGACCGATGCCGCTTCGGAGGCCGTCGGCGCCCCGGTCGAAACCATCCGGGTCTGCATCCGCGAGGTGCCGGGCGAGAACTGGGGTATTGCCGGAAAGGCGAAGGGCTCGCTGAATGCAGCTGTGCCATGACCGATACCGTTGACGCAACCGGTCTGGAAGGCGGTCCTGTGACCGTATCGATCTCCCGCCGGGTCAAGCCCGGCCGGGAGACCGATTACGAAGCATGGGTGCGCGGCGTCATCGACGCCGCGTCGCATTTCCCCGGTCACATGGGGGTCAATGTTCTGCGGCCGTCATCGAAGACCGGCGGACGCTATGTCCTGATCTACCGGTTCGACACCTGGGAGAACGGCGAAGCCTGGGAGAAATCGGATGCGCGTTCGCACTGGGTGGCCAAGCTGCCGGATCTGGTGGAGGGCGAGACCGAAACCCGCAAGGTGACGGGGCTCGAAGCCTGGTTCGAACTGCCCGACGTCCCGGTGCAGAAGCCCGCGCCGCGCTGGAAGATGTCGGTCGTGCTGATCGTCGTTGTCTTCGTGCTGGTCTTCCCGCTGCAGCTTATCGTCCTGCCGCTCGTTCCGGACTGGCCGCACTGGACCAAGACGCTGCTGATCGCCGTCATCCAGGTTCTCCTGATGACCTATCTCGTCATGCCAAGGGTGACCGCCGCCCTGAAATCCTGGCTGTTTGCCTCCTGACCGCGATCCGGCCTCGGGCTATTTGCGGTTGGGAATTCCGGGAATCCGGCCAAGCAGGCTGTCGCACAGACCGCCGTCGGCCAGTATGTTCTGGCCGGTCACATAGCTGCTCCCGGACGAACCTAGGAAACAGATGATTTCGGCGATGTCGGCCGGAGTGCCGATGCGGCCGAGCGGAACCAGGGCCTTCCGGGCATCTGCGACTTCGGCGTCCGCATAGGCTTTTTCGGTGAGTGGCGTGTGAACCATGCCCGGCGAGACGCTGTTCACGCGAATACCGTCGGCGGCCCATTCCTGAGCGAGGTTGCGGCAGAGGGAAATCAGCGCCGCCTTGGCAGGGGAATAGGCAGCCTGTCCCAGGTGAGCCTGCATCCCCGACATTGACGCGACCGCGACGATCGTGCCGGTACTCTCCTTCAGGGCAGGGTAAAGCGCCTGCGCGAGAACGAAGGTCGCCCGGACATTGAGGTCGAACTGTCTGTCCCAGATTCCGATGTCGATGTCGGCGAGCCTGCCCGGCGCGACACCACCGGCATTCGATACGAAGAGATCCATTCCGCCGCAAAACGCGACCGCGCGCTCGGAGATGTCGCGGCAGGTCTCCGCAACGGCGAGATCACCGGTCAGGAAGAGCGTTTCGGCGCCGAGCGCATGAAGATCGTCCAGCAAGTCGTGCGGGGCGGGTTTGCCACCGGAAGCGGTCATCGCGATCCGCAGCTTTTGGTCGGTATCCGCGCACTGGCGGGCCAGCAACCGGCAGGTTGCCCCTCCGATGCCTTCGCTGGCTCCTGTCAACAACACTCTCATGGTTCCCTCCCGCGTTCACAACGCTTCGGGCATGCCATCCCCGCTGCCTCCGTTAAATGGATGTTTCGCGGGAAAAATTGCACATTCCGCTCTACCTTCCGAACGCAAGAATCCAATGATTGCAGCGGTTCTTCCATTGCCGGAGGCCGGCTCGAAAGCTGAGATGAGCGCGGACGCCGGCACGGGAGGAAACAATGAGCGGAAACGTCAGCGAACCGACAGTTCTCATCACGGGGGGCGCGAACGGGATCGGCTGGGCAACGGCGCAGCTTTTTGCCGGGCGGGGTTGCCGGGTTGCCATCGCCGATCTGGATGGTGGCATGGCAATGGCTCGCGCCGATGAGCTTGGGGCGGGTCACCTCGGCGTGCAGTGTGACATCACCGAGGAGGCGTCTGTCCGGGAAGCCTGCGCAACGGTGCTCGACCGGTTCGGCCACTGCAGCATTCTCGTCAACAATGCGGGCATCGGCGACATGACCGTGCCGACGCTCGAACAGGACGCCGGCCGTTTTGTAACGATCGTGAACACGCACCTGACCGGTTCTTTCCTGATGTCGCGCGAGATCGCGCGCCGGATGATCGAGGGCAAGGGCGGGGCGATCGTGAACTTCTCGTCGATCGCCGGTCTCTCCGGCCTGCCCGGGCGCAATGCCTACGGGGCGGCGAAAGCGGGGCTGATCGCCATGACCAGGTCGATGGCCTGCGAATGGGCGGCAAGCGGCGTGCGGGTGAACGCGGTCGCGCCCGGTTACGTGGAAACGGCGCTCGTCAGGAAGCTCGCCGCCGAAGGCCTGCTCGACAAGGAACGGATCCTGCGCCGGACCCCCATGGGGCGCATGATCGCCCCTGCCGAAATTGCCGAAGCGGTGTGGTTCCTCGCGTCGCCTGCGGCTTCCGCCGTCACCGGCGTCGTCCTCAGCGTGGACGCCGGGTGGCAGGCCTATGGCGCGGCCGGGGACGCCTTTCAGCCAGAAGCTACCTGATCGGCGACAGGCTGAGCGGGCGCAGGATCTCGTGACGTTCAGCGCCTTTCGCGGTCGCGAGCGGATTCCCGTCGGCATGGCGGAACAGCGAGACGGCCGTTCCGACATGCGATCCGGAAACGACTTCCCACGTTCCGATCCGTTCAGTCTTTTCAGGCGGGGAAACGCTTTCTCCGAACGTGAGGGACAGAAGATGAGCCGAAAACATCGGCTCTGCTTCGGTCTGGCCGTCATGCACATTGCTGCGGGACGCCGTCACGGCGTCGAGCAGGGGCGATGTCTCACGCATTGCCATGATGAAATTGCGTTGCGCCACGATCAGCGGGAAGCCGTTGGGGACAAACTCCTCGTTCCACTCGCGGTCACCGGCCAGTCCCGCCCGGCAGGCCGCACGCTCATCGAGGCTTTCATAGACCCACAGGTGATAGAGGCGGTTCAGGCTGCCGCTGTCGGTCAGCCAGTACCCGGCCATCGGCAGGTGACGCGTCACGTATTGCACGCCCGAAGTCCGGAACAGGTCGATATAGGCCGGGGCCTTCCCGGCGATCAGGTCATACGCTCTCAGTTCGTACAGCAACGACGTTTCTCCCGCTCGACCGGCCGAGCGTGTCATGTGCCCGGCGCAGCCGGAATGGACCGATCGATCATTCGCTTGCACATTCGTTTATTCGGCCGGAACGCGATCGGGGGTCTTCGCCGGCACCTGGTTGGTCTCGCGATAGACACCCGGCGGCTGGCCGACGCGCTGGGAAAAGAAGCGGCTGAAATAGGCCGGATCCTCGAAACCGAGTTCGTAGCCGACCTCGGCCACGGTCATTTCCATGTAGATCAGGTAGCGCTTGGCTTCGATGATCATGCGCTCGTGCAGGATTTCGGAGGACGTCTTTCCGGTGCGCGCCTTGCAGGCGAGGTTCAGCCGCTGGGCGCTGATACCGATTTCGCTTGCGTAGAATTCGAGCCCCTTTTGTCCACGGAAGTTCTGTTCCAGCAATTCGCGGTAGCGGCAGAGGATTTCGTAGTCTCGGTCGCCGGCCGTGAAACCGGCACTTTCATGGGCACTGCGAAGTCGCATCAGAGCCACGAGGATGCGCAGGAACTGGGCGAGAATGGCCATGCGGCGGCCCGGCGCGGACCAGATGTATTCCCGGTTCGCCCAGTTGAAGGCATCCGTCACCGCTTCGATATTCACGCCGCTGCCGGCCAGCGGATAGACCTGCGGAGTGGCAAGTACCTCCAGGAGCCGCATGTCGCCCTGGGTCGCCGACGTCGCATAGGCCGAGGCGGCGGTGATGACGGTTCCGTCGGTACCATGCTCGAAGTTTATTTCATGCACCATTGCGGCCGGAATGACGATGAGACTCTGAACCGGAATGTCGAAGGTGTGCTCCTCGATGCGGATCGATCCGCCACCGCTTTCGACCAGGAGGATCTGGACGTGGTCGGGGTGCGCATGGGCACGAATTGTCCAATCGTGCTGTCCGCTGCGCTCCCGGATTGGTTCGATATGCAGGAAGTCCATTTCCACGTCGTCGATCAGGTCGCCATAGAGATAGTAACGCGGAATCGAGGGTTTCGTTATCTGTTTCACGCTGCTGCGGTCTCCTCCCGGGCCTTTCCATCGTGTGAAAGGCCATCATGAAATTGTGCAACAAATCCGGGTCTTCGTCCATTCGCCTCTCTCCGGCCGAGTGACATAAACGATCGCGAGGAGGAGTGCGCGTATCTGGTCAGGCGCACGCAAGAGCGAGGAGCAGACATGTCCGAAGTCCTGAGTGGCGAAACGGCCTGTGACGTCCTGGTCATTGGATCGGGCGCAGGCGGGCTTTCAACCGCAATTCTGGCGGCAAAACACGGGCTCGACGTCATTGTCGTCGAGAAAGAGCCGGTGTTCGGCGGAACCACGGCCTTCTCCGGCGGGGTGCTCTGGATCCCCGGCAACAGGCATTGCGGCGGTGGCGACACCACGGAGGCCGCCCGCGAATATCTTCAGGCGGAGACCGGCAACTTCTACCAGCCAGAAGCCGTCGAGGCCTTCCTGGAGGAAGGGCCGAAGATGCTGGACTTCTTTGAGCGGGAAACGGAGGTCAGGTTCGTCCCGACGCTCTATCCCGATTACCATCCCGACGTTCCCGGCGGCGTCGATGTCGGGCGTTCGGTTCTTGCCGCGCCGTTTGACACGTCGGTTCTTGGAGACAATCTCAAGAGACTGCGCCCGCCGCTTCAGACCATCACGTTCATGGGGATGATGTTCAATTCCTCCAACGCGGACATCAAGCACTTCTTCAACGCGACGAAATCCCTGACGTCCGCCGCCTATGTGGCGAAACGGCTGGTCAATCACTTTGCCGAGGTGGTGCGTTACGGACGCGGCACTAAGGTTACCTCTGGCAATGCGCTCGCCGCACGTCTGGCAAAAAGCGCCTTCGACCTGGGCATTCCGGTTTTCACGGACACGCCTGCCAAAAGCCTCATCCAGGAAGGCACGTCGGTCTCCGGCGCCGTCGTGTCGACGCCTGACGGCGAGGCCCGCGTGCACGCCCGCAAGGGAGTGGTGCTGGCGGCGGGCGGGTTCGCGCATGACGTGGAAAGGATCCGGCAGGCCTATCCGCATCTGCGCCGCGGCGGAGAGCATTTTTCACCGGTACCGGACGGCAATACCGGCGACGGCATCGATCTCGGCCTGACGGCAAAGGGCAAGTTCGAAATCCGCTATCCCAACACCTCGGCCTGGATGCCTGTGTCGAAGGTTCCGGTCGGCGGCGGCAGGTACAAGGCCTTCCCGCATCTGCTCGACCGCTACAAGCCGGGCATCATCGCGGTCCTGAAGAACGGCCAGCGGTTCACCAACGAAAGCGAATCCTATCACGATGTCGGTGCGGCGCTGATTGCGGCCTGCGAGGGCGAGAGCGAAACCGCCTGCTGGCTGATCTGCGACCGCCCGATGATCCGGAAATACGGCCTCGGCTACGCCAAGCCAGCGCCGGTCCCGACAGGCCTGTTCGTGCGCAACGGCTATCTGCAGACCGGACGCACGCTTGCCGCACTGGCCAGCGCCTGCGGTATTTCACCGGAAGGCCTCGAAGCCACCGTCCGTGACTACAATGCGGGCGCGCGCAATGGCGAAGACCCGGCCTTCGGGCGCGGGTCGACATCCTTCAACCGCTATCTTGCCGATCCCGAACACAAACCCAATCCCTGTGTCGGACCGATCGAGACTGGCCCGTTCTATGCGCTCAAGGTTATCATGGGGGATCTTGGAACGTTCGACGGCCTCGCCACCACGGTCGAGGGACAGGTGCTCGATGTCGAGGGCCAGCCGATCGAGGGCCTCTACGCCGTCGGCAATGATCGCGCCTCGATCATGGGCGGCAATTATCCGGGCGCCGGGATCACGCTCGGGCCCGCAATGACCTTCGGATACATCACCGGCCGTCATCTGGCCGGGATGCGATAGGAGGGGGCGATGACAGAGCGAGACTGGCTCGGTTTGGCCGGCAAGACAATTGTCGTTACCGGCGGGTCCGGTGGCATCGGGCGAGCGGTATTGCGCGGATCTCTGGACGCGGGCGCGCATGTTGCGGTGCTGGACTACGACGCGCAAGCTGCCGAAGAGACCGCCCGGGACGCGGATCCTTCGGGAGGCCGGGTCATCGGCCTTGGCTGCGATGTCAGCTCTATCGACAACGTGATCGCTGCGGCGGACACGGTGGCGGAGCGCTGGGGCGGCTGCGATGTCCTGATCAACAACGCTGGGATACTCCGTCCCGGAGCACTGGAAGACCTGCGGCTGGAAGACTGGTCGCGGATGCTCGAGGTCAATCTGAGCGGCTGCCTGATCGGCTCCCAGGTCTTCGGACGACAGATGGCCAGGCGCGGCGGAGGGGCAATCGTCCATGTCGCTTCGATCTCCGCCAGCCAGCCGCAACCGTTTTCGGGCGCCTACAGTCCGGGAAAGGCTGCCGTCGTCATGCTGTCCCGGCAACTCGCTTACGAATGGGGGGCGAAAGGTATTCGGTCCAACGTGGTCAGTCCCGGGCTGGTGGTCACGCCGCTCAGCGAAGCCTTCTACGCGGATGAGGACGTCCGGCATGCGCGCGAGAAAATGGTCCCCGTCGGCCGGATCGGCCGGCCACAGGATATGGCGGATGCGGCCCTGTTCCTGGCGAGCGATCGCGCGGCCTATGTCAACGGTCAGGAGATCGTGGTCGACGGCGGGCTGTCGCAGACCCTGATGGGCACCGTGCCGCGGCCGGGCTACACCGGCTGATGCGGCTTAAGGGCGTGGCCGTTCAGGCCACGTCCTCCATGTGTCCGCCGAGAAACAGCTGGCCGACCTTCGGGTCGTCGAGCAGTTTCTGCGCATCGTCATGCATGCGCGTCTGGCCGAGTTCCAGCACCAGCCCGTAATCGGACATGGCGAGGGCGGCCTTGGCGTTCTGTTCGACCATGAGGATCGTCACGCCGCTGTCGCGCAGCCGTTTCAGCGTCTGGAAGACTTCCTGGACGAGATTGGGCGACAGGCCGATCGACGGCTCGTCGATCAGGATAAGCTTCGGGTCGAGCAGCAGGGAACGCGCGACTTCGAGCTGTTTCTGCTGCCCGCCGGACAACTCGATGGCCTTGCGGTTGCGGAACTGGCGCAGCATCGGGAACTGGTCCATGACCCGTTCCATCCGCTCACGCACGCCGTCGCGGTCGTCGGAGGTGATGCCGCCCATCTCGAGATTGTGGTAGACGGAAAGCTGCGGGATCACGTTTCTCCCCTGCGGCACATAGGTGATGCCGTGACCGATCATCTGGCGCGGCGTTTCGCCCGTCACGTCCTTGCCGTCCAGCAGGATTTTCCCGGAATGGATGTTCAGGAGACCGAAGATCGCCTTGAAGACGGTCGACTTGCCTGCGCCGTTCGGGCCGATCACGGTGGTGATCGAGGCTTTCGGGATCTTGAACGACACCCCGTTGAGGATCGTGATCTTGCCGTACCCGCCGTGGATGTCTTTGAGTTCGAGCATGGATCAGCCTCCCAGATACGCGTCGATCACCTGTTGGTTGCTGCGGATATCGTCCGGTGTGCCTTCGGCAATGATGGCGCCTTCGGCCAGCACGATGATCCGCGAACACAGGGACATCACGAATTCCATGTTGTGTTCGATGACGACGAATGTGGTGTCGTGCGACTCGTTGTAGGTCTGCAGCCGTTCCTTCAGGTTGCCCAGCATGGTCAGGTTGACACCGCCTGCCGGTTCATCGAGCAGCACGAGGGAGGGACCGGCCATGAAGGCCATCGCCGCGTCGACCAGTTTCTGCTGTCCGTAGGAGAGCGACCCGGCCAGCTCGTCCCGCAAATGGGTGAGGCGGAAGAACTCGATCATCTGCTCGGCTTCTTCCGTCAGGCCCGCATCCGGCGGCCCGAACAAGCGCGACAGCATGGTGCCGTGATGTTCCTGGCCGGCCAGGATGATGTTGTCGATGACCGTCATCTGCGGGAAGACGGACAATTGCTGGAAGGTCCGTCCGACGCCCAGCCGGTTGAGGTCGCAGGCGCGCAGGCCGGCGACATCGCGGCCGTTGACGTGCACTTCCCCCGCGCTGGGCTTCAATTGTCCGAGCACACAGTTGAACAGGGTGGATTTGCCGGATCCGTTCGGTCCGATCAGGCCCAGCACCTCACCGCGCTTCACATCGAAACTGACGTCGCTGACAGCCTGGATGCCGCCGAAGTTTTTCGACACGTTCCGGACGCTCAAAATCGTCTCGCTCATAGTTGGGCTCCCTGGACCATGTCCCTGCGGACTTCCCGCTGAGGACGGAACCGGGCGATGAGCTTGCCTCCGAGACCCATCAGGCCGTTGGGCGAATAGACCATCAGGACGATGACGAGCAGCGCGTAGATGATGAGATAATAGCCTTCGGTGAAGCGGAGCACTTCCGGCATGAGGATGACGATTGCCGCACCCAGCATCGGTCCAAAGAAGAAACCGGCGCCGCCCACGACGACCATCAGCAACAGTTTCAGCGAGTGGATGAGAGCGAAGGAGCCCGGTTCGATGAACTGGACCAGCGGCGTCATGAGCGCGCCGGCAAGGCCGCCATAGGCCGAGCCGATGGCAAAGGCCAGCAAGGTCATTCGGCGGGTGTCGACACCCAGGCTGTTTGCCCGAACCGGGTTCTCGCGCAGCGCCTTGAAGGCCCGTCCCCAGGGGGAATGCACGATCCACCAGAAGATCGCGGCGGCGACCAGAAAGCAGACGAGCGTGAAGTAATAGAAGGGCAGCTGCTTCATGGTGCTGAAGATCCAGAAATCCGGCCGGGGCATGCCGACAAGGCCGAACGAACCGCCGGTCAGCCATTCCTCGTTGCGGAACACCAGAAATACCAGGGTATTGAAGGCGAGAGTCACGAAGGCGAGAAAGTGATGCCTGACGCGCAGTGCCGGATAGCCGAGGATGAGGCCGACGAAGAAGGTTCCGGCCACGGCGCAGGGCATGGCGACGATCCAATGGATGCCGTTCAGCGTCATCAGGGCGGTGATATAGGCACCTATGCCCATGAAAGACGCCTGCGCCAGGGAAACCTGGCCGGCATAGCCGAGTGTCAGGTTGAGGCCCATCGCGGCGATCGAGAACAGAAGCCACGAACACAGCACGTAGGTGATGTAGTTGCCCTGACCTATGGGCGCCACGATCAGCAACGCGGCGGCCACGATGGCAAAAAGGATGTTCTTCCGTGTCATACCGTGCGTCCTTCCGCGGTACCCAGCAGGCCCTGAGGGCGCACCAGAATGATGACGATCAACAGGACCAGCGGAACGGCCTGTCTGTATTCGGCGGAGAAATAGGTGGCCGACAGGTTGTCGATCACGCCGATCAAAAGGCCGCCGACAAGCGCGCCGCGTATCTGGTTGAAACCGCCGACAATCGCGGCCGTGAAGGCGACGACACCGAGAACCTCACCGTTGGAAAACTTCGCGAGATAGATGGGCGTGATCAGCACCGAGGCGATCGCGGCCAGCGCGCCGTTGATCAGGAAAGTGTAGAGGACCATCCGCTTGATATCGACGCCCAGGATCTGCGCGACGTCGGGGTTCTGCGCCGTTGCCTGCATGCAGCGGCCGGTCCGGGTGCGCTGCAGGAACAGCTGCAAAGCGATGATCGTTCCCATGGCGATGGCGAAGTTCGCGATGTCGGGAATGGAAATGGAGGCACCCGCAATCGTGAACACATCCTGCGGAAACAGGCTCGGGAAGGGCTGTCCGAGCGGCGAATAGAATTCCTTGACCGCTTCCTTCAGCAGGAGACCGAGGGCGATTGTCGCGATGACCAGGGGCAGGGTGCCGTGAGACAGCATCGGTTCGACGATCAGCTTCTTGAACACCATTCCAAGCAGAAGAACGGACAGTGCGATCGCTGCCGCTATGGCAAGCCACAGCGGGAAGCCTGCAAGGTTCATCAGGGCAAGGACGAAAAAAGCCGGCAGCATCACGAATTCGCCCTGGGCGAAGTTGATGGTCTGCGACGCCTGCCACAACAACGTGAAGCCCACGGCGGCCAAGGCGTAAATCGATCCGGCGGACAGGCCGGAAATCATGATCTGGATGAATTCGGGCATAGGCCTTTAACCTCGTTTGACCTGTGCGTGCAAATGGCGGCGCGACCGATGGCGCCGCCATAGCGAGCTGGCATCAATTCGCCGGAAGGACGGCCGTTATTTTCTGCGCCCCGTCGACCACTTCGACAAGAAAGCTGTCGCGGCTCATTTCGCCTGCGTTGTCCCAGCACACGTCCATCAGGATCCCCGGATGGGACGCGACGTCCAGGCAGAGGTTATGCAGCGCGTCGGCGAACTTCTGGCGGTCGAACTCACCGATCATCTCGGTGACGTATTTGACCATGTAGACGCCGATATAGCCCTTGATCGCGTTGTGGTCCGCGCCGTAGCCGTATTCTTCCTGGAACTTGGCGGCCATTTGCTGAATGGCGGGGATCGGTGCTTCCGTGGTCAGGCCCACATGACCAAGAGCGCCATTCGCGGCTTCGCCGGCAAGGTCGATGACTTTCTGGGACGCCAGGACGGTGTCGCCGGCCATCGGCAGTTCGAGGTTCTGCTTGTGGGCTTCGATCAGAAAGCGCGCACTTTCTTCTTCTGTGAGGTAGATGAAAACCGCATCCGCATCGGAAGACTTGATCTTGGCCACGTCGGCGGCGAAGTCGACCTGAGCCTGTTCGGTCGGAATATCGAGGACAATGTTCAGCCCCAGTTTCTCCGCGACATCCAGGAAGGCGTCGTGCCCGCCCTTGCCGTATTCGGTGTTGGCCCACACGACGGCGATGTCTTCGGCGCCGACCACTCTCTTGAGATAGGTACCGAGCTTGGGAAGGCCTTTCTGGGCTCCGAAGGCGGTCCGGAAGATGTAGGGATTGCCCTTGGCGGTGATCGTCGGGCTTTCGGAACCGGTAATCTGCGGCACTCCGTTCTGCATGGCGACAAGCATATTCACCACGGTTGACGACGAGTAGACCGTTCCCAGGAGCACATAGGTTCCTTCGTCGATTGCCTTCTGGACCATTGCGCGGCTGTTCTGCGGATCGGTCTGGCTGTCATAGGCCACAAGGTCGATCTGTTTCCCGAGGATCCCGCCGTCGGCGTTGATCTCCTCGACCGCCAGTTTGACGCCGTCGTGCCAGACCGCGCCGGCCGCGGCACCTGCGCCCGACAATTCGGCCACGTCGGCGAGCTTCACGGAATCGGCATAAGCCGATGCCGTCCCGATGAGTGCCGACAATGTGGCGGATAAAAGCAGTTTTTTCAGCATGATAGTTCCTCCCTGAATTGCTTGCTGATACGTTCCTCCGGAGATATCTGACCCAACAGAATATCGACCAGAACCTCGGCCTGGGCGTTGAACATCCCAAGCCCGGGCATGGTGTTGCAGCCGCGTTCGTGCGCGATCTGCAGCAACGGTGTCACTTCCGGCTTCGTGATCGCATCGGCCACGAACTGGCTTTCAACGAGCTTGTCCGCCTCGACCGGCAGGGGATCGCCTTCCCGCATGCCCACAGGCGTGGCATTGCCGACGAAGTCGAAGCCCGTGGGGTCCGCGCCGCCGATGCCGACCTTGCCGGGAAACCGTTCGGACAACCTGGCGACAATCCCGTCGCGCCTTTCGGCGTTGGCATCATGGATGGACAGCCAGCTTGCGCCGCGGTTCAAAATTTCATAGGCGATTGCCGATCCGGCTCCGCCGACCCCGACGAGCAGGGCGCGTTTGCCCTCCATGTCAAAGCCGCTTGCACGCGCCCCGTCGACATATCCCTGGCCGTCGGTGTTATCGCCGGACCAGCCCCCTTGCGGATCGCGGCGCATGATGTTGACCGATCCGGCAAAACGCGCCCGTTCGGTCAGACGGTCACAGAATTGCAGTGATGCGGGCTTGTGCGGGACCGTGACGATGATCCCTTCGATATTGTGCAGACCGCGGGCGCAGTTCACGAAGTCCGCCAGCCCGTCCTTGGATACGTGGATCGGAATGACGAGGCCGTTGAAACCGCGCTTCGCCATGATCCGGCTGAGCAATGCGGGCGATTTGACCTGCGCGATCGGGTCGCCGACGATCGGAAAGATTACAGTTTCACCGTCAATTCGAATTTCCATGACGCCTCCTCCTCGCCAAGGGAATTATCGAACGGCAACGGGCGCAGCCTGGCTGGAAAGATCCAGGGTCGGCATCACGCGCATTCCCGTCCCTATAAAGCCCCGGAATTGCCTGCGACAAAATGGACGCATGGCTTCATTGATTGGACAAATCGATAGAACGCGGTCCTCTCCGGCACGCGTGTCGAGCGGCGAAACCGAAGTCATGTCGCGCTCATCCTGTTTGCAGCTCTGGTGAATTCCGCCCTGTCGGTCACGCGATCCCAGTGCGCGAGCGTCGCCGCGATGCCCTCGGCGATACCGGTTACCGGCAAGGCCCCGAACCAGTCCGAAATCTCCCCGCCTTCGAGAATTTCCGGCATTCTCAACGGAGGGCCCGAGATCGTCGTGTTTGAACCCGAACGTTGTCGTCTCAACTCCGCGACGAATTCCGATACCGTTGCGTAGTCGCCGCCAAGGTCGTAGACATGCGCGCCTGTGCCGGTGTTCGACAACGCTGTGACCATCGCTTTTGCGACATCCTGAACATGGACAAATCCAACGCGGCCGGAGAAACGGATTTCGGCGCTCTCCTGACGCGTGGCAGCCCTGAGCGCGATGCTCGGCCCGGCGGCGATCCCAGCGCTCTCGCCGGGGCCATAGACGATATAGGGACGGAAACCGGCGCTACGGATGTCCTCGTCCGTCCAGGCTATGCGGGCGACACCTTCCAATGCCAATTTCAACGTGCCGTAAAGTGTCATCGGTTTCGGGTGCCTGGACTCTTCCGGGCCGTAGACAGCGCCCGTGCTCGCATAGACGACAGTGGCCGCGCCTGCTCTTGCTGCCGCCGCGAACACGTTTTGGCTGCCTATCAGGTTGACGTTCGTTGCCAGCACCGGGTTTCTGGCACAATCGACGGTCATCAGTCCGGCCAGATGAATGACGGCATCGCATCCTGTCATGGCGTCTTCCAAGGCATCGGCGTCGCGGATGTCGCCTTGTCTGATCTCGACGTCTTCGGAAAGGCCTTGCTCGACGAATTCCAGATTGTCGAGCTTCGGCTCCAGATCGAACAGCCGTGGCCGGGCGCCGAGGGCAACCAGCTCGCGCGTGACCCATGCCCCTACGAACCCCGTGGCTCCGGTGACCAGGACCCGGTTCATGAGATAGTCCCTCCGCATGCGGTCCCGGCGGCGATGTAGCCGAACACGATGCCGGGGCCGATCGTGATGCCCGGTCCGGGATAGACGCCTCCCATGATCGAATTCATGTCCGCGCCGCAGGCGTACAGCCCTTCGATCACGGTTCCGTCGCGCCTCAGCAACCTGGAACGGTCATCGGTTACGAGCCCGGTTGCCGAACCGATGTCGCCGGGCCACAGCCGGAGAGCATAGTATGGCGGTCTGGCAAGCTTGCCGAGCGTCGGATTGGGACCGTGGGCCGCATCGCCATTGGCCTGCTCGTAGACAGTCGTGCCGCGCGCGAAGTCCTCGTCGATACCGGTTTCGGCAAAACCGTTCATGCGCCGGACCGTTTCTTCCAGCCCGTCCAGGTCGACGCCGAGCCCGGTTGCCAGCTCAGCCAGGGTTTCGCCCCGGGTCAGATAGCCGTCGTCGAGGAACGGCTTGAGGTTCCTGATGCCCGGACGGATCATTCCCATGCCGTATTTGTGGAGGGCGTCCGCATCGCAGATCAGGAATGTCGGGATCGTTCCGCCGTTCTCGTTGCTCGCGTACATGGCGCTGACAAATTCATGGTAGGACCGGCTCTCGTTGACGAAGCGCCTGCCGTTGCGTCCGACGGAAATGATGCCGGGCTTGCTTCGGTCGAGAACGAAATGCGGGAAGGCCGCCTGCGATCCGTCGGGACGCTTGCGGATGGAGACCGGTGCCCAGTAGCACGGTTGCGCGGACGTCTCGCTGTAATAAGCGCCCATGTCCATGACGAGATCATGCAGCGCGCCGGTATGGCCGGGAGCGGCAGGGCTGACTTCCGGCAACGGGTGCGGCAGCATTTCGGCCCGCCGCCTCGGGTGCCGGGCAAAGCCGCCGCTCGCGAGGACGACACCGCTGCGGGCCACGATCCGGCGCCTTGATCCGTTCTGTTTCAGCGAGAGTTCATAGGTGGGGCCGTCCCGATGGGTGATGCCGGCCGTCTCCGTTTCGGTGACGATGGTCACGCCGAGTTTGCGGGCGGCAAGCAGCATCCGGGCGATCAGCGCATTGCCCATGACCAGGCGCGTGCCGCGTCCGAAACGGATTTTCTGGAGATAGTAACTGCCGATAAGGCGGATCGAATAGGCGAGCGACTGCAGCGATTTCGTCATCTTCAGCAGATGCGGAATGTCGTCGCGGTCGATCATCAGTCCGTCCAGGATGGTGAATTCGGGGATCGGCGGGCGGATCAGCTTCAGATCCTCGCCCAGAACGCTGGCATCGAATGGAAGCGGCTCCAGCGCACGTCCGAAAGAGGTGGAGCCTTCCAGCTCGTACAGATAGTCGGGGTGAAACGGACGGCCGCGGAACTGAACCTCCGTGGCGTCTTCGAGCCGGTGGATCGCCGCAGGGCCGTTCTCCAGGAAGGCCTGCCGCAGGGCGCGCGGCGCACGATTGCCGACGGCGCGGTCGAGGAAGGCAAGCGCGTTTTCCGGGCTGTCTTCCGCGCCCAGGGCTTTGGAATGGCGCGTGTTCGGCACCCAGGTCGTCGCCGCTGAAAAGGCGGACGTGCCGCCGAGATATTCCGTGCGTTCGACCAGGAGAACCTTGCAGCCTTCCAGCGCCGCAAACAGCGCGGCCGCCATGCCGGCGGCGCCGGCTCCCAGAACCACGATGTCGAATTCATCGCCTTCGTTCAAAACCGTCAAATTCGTACGGTCGACGCCCATCCTCTTCCCTTTCCTCCCTTTGCCGAGCCGACGGTGCAGCGATGCCTGAAACCGGCATCTTTCTTCTGCCGCCGGATGCCGTGCTCAGATATTCTTAGCATTTTTAGAAATAGTTTCAAATATGGAATCTTCTTCCAATTTTTGAATGAGACTGCTAACGTGCCTGAAAACGACCTGGCCAATGCCGGTCGAACAAAGCATGAGGGAGCGAAGTTGAAGCGTATCGCAGTCATCGGAGCCGGAGCGATCGGCCGGACGCATATGGATGCGATAACGCGCAGCGCGGGCTTTTCGCTTGCCGGCATTGTCGAGCCGGGTCCGGCCGGCGCTACGCTTTCGGACACGCTGGGGTGCAGCCTTTATCCGGACCTCGATGCGCTGATCGCCGATGCTCCCGACGGGGCGATCGTCGCGACCCCGAATGCACTGCACGTGCCGATCGGCACTGCTCTCTTGCGCGCCGGTATTCCCGTCCTGATCGAAAAACCGATCGCTGAGAGCGCGGAGGCCGGCCAAAAGCTCGCCGCCGTTTCCGCAGAAACCGGCGTCCCGGGTCTCGTCGGCCATCACCGGCGCTACAATCCGATCGTTCGAAGCGCGAAATCGAGAATTGCGGACGGTTCCTTCGGCGAGCTGGTCATGGGGATCCTGTCCTGTTCGCTCTTCAAACCCGACAGCTATTTCGATATCGCCTGGCGGCGGGAACCGGGAAATGGCGGCCCTCTGCTCATCAACCTGATCCATGAAGTCGATCTTTTGCGCCATTTCTTCGGACCGGTCCGGTCGGTGACGGCCAATTCGTCGAACGCCCGGCGCGGCTTCGAGGTTGAGGATACGGCCGCGGTCATCTTCCGGTTCGACAATGGCGGGCTCGTCACTGCGGCCGTATCCGATGCCGCCGTCGGACCCTGGGCCTGGGATCTGAGCGCAGGGGAGAACCCGGAACGCTTTCCCGCCCACGACGTGGTCTCGCACATGTTCTGCGGCACAGCAGGCGCGTTCAGCCTGCCGGATCTTTCATGGTGGCAACATGACGGCCCGCGGGACTGGACGCTCCCGATGAAATGCAGCGTTCTCGGCAGGGGCGAACAGGATTCCTATGACGGGCAACTGCGTCATTTTGGAGCGGTGATCGAGCGCCGCGAAACGCCGGAAGTCTCCCTTCTGGACGGGCTTGAAAATCTACTCGTGATCGAAGCTCTCTGTCGGGCGGCACGGGAAAACCGGACTGTCGAGATTGACGCCTCACCACGGATTGGACCATCTGGTTGCGATCAGGAAAGAGGAGCAATCTGATGTCAGGTGTCATGGAAAGAACGCTGTCCATTCTGGAACTCTTGGCCGCCAATCCCGAGGGGCTTCAGGTCAGCGCGATCGCCACCGATCTGGATATGCCGGCGAGCGCCGCCCATCGTCTTTTGAAGGAACTGTCGCAGTATGGATATGTGCGGCAGGTCCGCTCCCAGGGCGATTACGCCCTGACGATCAAGCTTGCCGCTCTCGGCCTGAGCTTTCTTGGAAAAACCGGCGTGACGGACATCGCCCAGCCGACGCTTGACCGGCTGGCCGCGATATCCGGCGAACTCGTGCGGCTGAGCGTGATCGACTATCCGGACCTCGTATGGGTCGGCGTGGCCCAGGGGGCGACGGGTGGATTGCGTTACGACCCGGGCCGCGAACAGGGCGTGGTCGTGCATCTGGCCTCGAGCGCCGGCGGGCGGGCCTGGTTGAGTGCGCTGAGCGACGAGGAAGCGCTCAAGCTCGTGGCCGCACAGGGTGTCGAGCCGCCTTTCGAGCCTGGACCCGCGGCTCCGAAAGCGATTTCGGAAGTCATGGAAATTCTTCGCCAGACCAGGGAGCGCGGTTATTCGATCGCGACCGACAGTTACCTGGCCGGCATGGCCGCCATGGCGATCCCGATCCGGCGGCCGATCGATGGCAATCCCATCGGCTGCCTGTCCATCGCGGGCCCGGCGGTGCGCCTGACCCAGAAACGCATGGACGAGCTTTTCAACGCGCTTCAGGAGGCGGCCGACGAGATCGGCCAGGCCTCCGAGGCCTCCTTCTTCTTCAACAGATCGCGGCCGCACGCCGAAAACGCGGCGACCGGATAGACCTTTTCGGCGGAGACATGACGGCACAGATTCCCGAAACGATACATTGCGATGTACTGGTTATCGGCTCGGGGGCTGCCGGACTGTCCGCTGCAATCACCGCCGCGTTTCACGGCCTCAAGGTGATCGTCGCCGAGAAAGCCGAATATTTCGGGGGAACCAGTGCCTGGTCCGGCGGATGGTTGTGGATCCCTCGCAATCCTCTGGCGGTTCGCGCCGGCATTGTCGAGGATCCCGAAGCGCCGCGCCGTTATCTGAAGAGCGAACTCGGCAATCGCGCTGCCGATCCCCGGCTGGACGTCTTTCTCCAAAACGGACCGGATATGGTCGCATTCTTCGAGCGCCAGACCGCCGTGGAATGGATCGACGGCAACAAAATCCCCGATTTTCACGAGACACCCGGACGTTCGACCGGCGGGCGTTCGGTTTCCGCCAAGCCCTATGATGGACGCGCGCTCGGCGATTTCATCACCAGGTTGCGACCGCCGCTCGATGTCGTCAGCCTCGCGGGGATGGGCATTGCAGGCGGCGACGACATCGCGCATTTCTTCAATGCCACCCGCAAGCCTGCATCCGCCTTCCATGTCTTGCGGCGCCTTGCGCGCCACATGCGCGATCTCGCGCTTCATGGCCGTTCGATGCAACTCGTCAACGGCAATGCCCTGATCGCGCGTCTGTTGCGGTCTGCGCTCGATCTCGGCGTCGATTTGCAGGTCCGGGCGCCCGCCGAAGCGCTGATCTCCGAAATCGGACGGGTGACGGGTGCGGTTCTGCGCATCGGCGGCAGGCCGCATCGGGTTCTGGCGGCGCGCGGCGTCGTTCTCGCCACAGGCGGTTTCCCCCACGACCGCGTTCGGATCGGTGAGATGTTCGATCACGCTCCGGGCGGCGGGGGCCACCATTCGGCCGCCCCGGAAGAAAATACAGGCGATGGGATAAGGCTGGGCGAGGCGGCCGGGGCACGCTTCGAAAGGGAGCTTGCCGCTCCGGCGGCCTGGGCACCGGTCTCACTCGTTCCGGACGGCCGGGGCGGCATCAAGCGCTTTCCCCATCTGATCGAACGCGCGAAACCGGGTTTCATTGCCGTCGACAGGGGCGGCCGGCGCTTCGTCAACGAAGCCGATTCCTATCATGACTTCATGCAGGCGCTTTTCGCCAGGACGCCGAAAGGGGAGGTGCCGCATGCCTGGCTGATTTGCGACCACCGGGCCCAGCGGCGGTTCGGGCTCGGCTGGTCGAAGCCGTTCCCTTTCCCGCTCAGGCCGTATCTTCGCAACGGCTATCTCAGGCGCGGAAGGACGGTGACCGCACTCGCCGAGGCCTGCGACCTGCCGGCCGGCGCGCTCGAACGGACCATCCGCGATTTCAACCGTCATGCCGAAACCGGTGCGGATCCGGAATTCGGGCGCGGCGCTTCCGCCTATAACCGCGTCCAGGGCGCTTCATGGAACAAGCCGAACGCCTCCCTGGGTCCGCTCGAAACGGCGCCTTTCTACGCCGTCCGGATCGTTCCGGGCAGCCTGGGCACCTTTGCCGGACTGAAGACCACTCCGGCGGGGCAGGCCGTCGACGATACCGGGACCCCGATCCAAGGCCTCTACGTCATCGGCAACGACATGGCGTCGATCATGGGCGGACATTACCCGTCAGGCGGCATCACCCTCGGTCCCGGCATGACATTCGGGTTCGTGGTCGGGCGGGTTCTCGCCGGACAGGACGTGCCGGGCATGCCCGCGGCAATCGGCAACAACAGGCAAACAGCGGAACAACAGGAGGATTGAATGAAATTCTACGAAATTGCCACCCTGAAGACGGTCATTTTCGGGGCGGCCAAGGCAGCGCCCGCCCTCGAGGCTTTCCTGAAGGCACCTGAGGCCAAAGGCACGCTTCTCGGCGCATTCGGCACGGATATAGGCGGGCTGAACGAAGTCTATGTTCTTCGCGGCTTCGAGACGCTCGACGACATGATGGAGGAGCGCGACCGCGCGATCCTGTCGGACAATCCGATGGGGTGCATGGAATATCTCGTCGATCTTCGCTTCGACAGCTACAAGCCCTTCGATTTCCTGCCACCGGTCGAGCCGGGAGATTTCGGGCCGGTCTACGAGTTCCGGATCTACAGGACGAAATTGAACGGCGTAGCAGCCACACAGGACAAGTGGCGCGAAGCCATTCCGCCGCGTGTCGACTATTCCCCCCTGACGATCGCCATGTACGGCCTCGACGGCAGCCCGCGCGTGACCCAGATCTGGCCCTATCGCAGCCTTGAGGAACGGGCAAAGGCGCGTGCGCAATCGGTTGCCGACGGCAACTGGCCGCCGAAGGGCGGACCGGACTGGCTGACGCCGGACATGACATCGGCGGTCGCAATGCCGCTTGCCTTCTCGCCGCTGAAATAGATGGACGGTGACGGCAAGATGGCACACAGATTTTCGCTCGCCTTCCTGACCACGTCGGAGGTCGGGCCCGCGGAGGCGGTCCGTATCGCGGCCGAAACCGGGTATGACATGGTCGGCCTACGCTTTCTGCCGGCCGCACCGGGGGTCGAGCCCGAGTATCCCGTGATGAGCGACCCGGCGGTTCAGCATCAAGTCGCCGAAGCCCTTGCGGAAACCGGGATCGGATTGGGGGATATCGAGATCGCCCGCCTCAAACCCGATACCGAAGTCACGGCTTTCGAGGCCTTCTGTGCGCTGGGGCAGAGGTTATCCGCGCGTCATGTTCTGGTGGCGGGCGACGATCCCGAACCGGGGCGCCTGACCGAGACCTTCGGGCGGTTTTGCGAACTGGCGAAATCGCACGGCCTGACTGCCGACCTCGAGTTCATGCCATGGACCGCCGTCAAGACGATCGCCGATGCGCGAAAAATCGTCGAAAGTGCCGGTTGCGAGAACGGCGGCGTCCTGATCGATGCGCTTCACTTCGACCGGTCCGGCTCCACCCTGGAAGAGGTCCGCAGGCTGCCGCGCGAGCGCCTCAATTATGCTCAGCTCTGCGATGGGCCGGTTCCCTACGATCCAAGCGATGAGGGCATGATCCAGATCGCCCGTGCAGAGCGATTGTTGCCGGGCGCGGGCGGAATAGATCTGACGGGTCTGGTGAGTGCCCTGCCGGACGGCATCCCTCTCAGCATCGAAGTGCCCCGCCTGCATCTTGTCGGGAAAGTGTCCGCAAACGAGCGCGCACGTCAGGCCCTCGAAGCGGCGAAAGCCATCGTCGATCGAGCCGGGCGGCAAATTTCAAATTGCGCTAGGTTGTCGTGACAAATTAACGGCCGGCATCGTTGGAGCCAGATCATGGAAAACGGTGAATGGAGGCTTCATGCGGACCGGAAACTCAAGAGCCACGTCGGGTCAGCATATCCAGGGTTTCCTCCAGGAATTCCTCGTGCGGTCCGCCGTCCAGGGTCCGGTGCAGGATGGAATCTCCCATGACGATGCAATAGGTCAGATAGGCCCGTTTCCGTGCGTCGTCCTTTTCGAAGCCGGCATCGATATAAAGCTGCTGGAAATAGTCGAGCCGGATTTCGTCGACTTCGCTGACGACTTCTCTCGGCATTTCGACGCGGCGGGCCCAGTCCCGGATACTCGATTCAATCTGCGCAAAGGCTGGCGATTTGGGCCGCCGGACCAGCGCAAGCAGATTGCGCAAGCGCGCCTTTGACGTCCGGCCCGAACGGGTAATGGACTGGATCACGTTCAGCGTCATGCGCCGCCGCCAGTTTTTCAGCATCGCGACCAAGAGATCGTTGCGCGTCTTGAAGTGCCAATAGAAGCTCCCTTTCGTGACGCCCAGCATGCTGCACAGTGAGTCGATGCGGATGCCACGCACATTTTCCCGAACCAGAATTTCCATAGCCGCGTCGATCCAGTCCTGCTCGTTCAGCGGCGAGTCCTTGCGCCGGCGGGTCGGGCTGCGCTTTGCGGGACGCTTGAGCGTTTCGGCATCGCCTTTTTTTCCGGTCTCAGTTTTGGCCACGGACTTCCCCTTGAGTGCCTGTCGCTATCTCTAAATCCTCACCAGAGCATTCTGCGTTCAAGTGAATGCGATCAACTTTTGAAAGTGCGCCTTCGCGCTGTCAACCCGGCAGGCGGCTTGCTGCGGTCTCCTGAACATGGAACGCCGGTTTTTGGCGGCAGGCCGTGCAAGGCAAGTCGACCTTTCGGCAAATACACACACTTGCGAAAACGGCCGCTGCGCTCAAAACAGTACTTAAAGGTATTGACATGGATCAAAGCCGGGTGTTTAAACACAGCACCGTAGGAGGGGGGAGCATCGTTGATGGGTGATGTCTCGTTGTTGAACTGGCGCCATCCGGAGCCGGCTCGGAATTTGATCGATCTGCTTGAAGATTCTGCCGATAAATTCCCGAATTTCCGGTATTGTTCAAGTTCCGGGCTGCGTCTGGGTTACGCGGATACCTTGTGTGCCGTGCGCGGGTTCGCAGGAAAATATCAGTCCGAGATTGAAGGGAAAAAAGTTGCCATCTTCATGGCCAACTCCCCTTTTTTCCTGATAACATACCTTGGAGTACTGTATTCGGGAGGAGTGCCGGCTTTGCTCAACGCGGCAACGCCCGCGCGGACCGGTGCCGCCTTGATGGAGGAGTTGTCACCCGCTCTGGCCTTTAGCGATCATCCGCTGCCTTTCGACGGCTCTGCGGCCCTTGTCGATGCTGCAGCCGTTGCGGAGTGGATCGCGGCCGATCAGGAGGCATCCAGCAGATGCGGCGCCGGCGATGAGCCTGCCACCTATTTCTACACCGGGGGCACCACCGGCGTTCCGAAACGCGTGATCTACACGCATCACAAGATCCTGCGGGCGGGGGAGCGGATGCAGTGGGGCTGGCCGCTTCGTCAGGGGGAAGTCTTTCTGCCAATAGCGCCTTTCAGCCACATCTACGGCTACCTGATGGGCGTCTGCATGCCGCTTCAATGCGCGGGCGGCTCGGTCATTCCGTCGCGGTTCAAGCCTTCGGAAATCCTCGATCTGCTTGAGCGGGAAAAGGTAACCGTTCTGGGAGGCGGCCCCCCGGCGATCTATCAGGCGCTGCTGGCCGATCCGACGCTCTCCTCCCGCGATCTCCGTTCCCTGAGGGTTTGTCCCGGAGGTGGTGCGCCGATCCCGGTCGAGGTTCATCGCCGCTGGAAGGACGCCACCGGCCTGACGATCTTCGAGGGCTACGGTATGACCGAAATCGCTCCGATTGCGGTCAACACCGTGGACGCAGGGCATCTTGCCGGAGCTGCCGGAAAACCGGTTCCGGATACGCAGATCGAAATCGTCGACCTGGAAACGGGAACGGTCCCGCAGCCTGCCGGTCGCCCGGGCGAAATACGTGTGCGTGGACCGCACATGATGGCCGGTTACTGCAACAATCCCGAGGAAAGCGCTCAAGCCCTGCGCGATGGCTGGATCTATACCGGCGACGTCGGGGTGATCGACGGGGATGGTTTCCTCGTCATCACCGACCGGAAGAAGGACGTCATCCTGTTCAACGGCTTCAACGTCTTCCCGCGCGAGGTGGAGGAAGCGCTTATCGCACATCCGGACGTGTCCTCCGCCTCCGTGGTCGGTGCGCCGGACGAGCGAACCGGTGAAATCGTGGTGGCCTACGTCACCTGCCGGGAGGGGACATCGCCGACATCGGAAGACCTGATCGAGCACTGCCGCGAGTATCTGGTGGCCTACCGGCTTCCCGGGCGGATCGTCCAGATCGGAATGTTGCCGCTGACAGCCGCCGGAAAGGTCGACCGCAAAGCGTTGCGCGTTCTCGCCGAGCAGGAAGCCGAAGACAAATGCGCATGACAGGGAGGAAATGGAAAATGCGTGGACTTAAGGAAATCAGGAGACGGACTTTCGTCGGGATGACCCTCGCAGGCGGTGCGCTGCTGATGGCATCGATGGTGCCGGCGGAGGCCGAGGACGTGGTGCTGCGCTATAACCAGTGGTTCCCGTCGGGCCACTGGAGCCAGGCCGAAGGGCTCTATCCATGGTTCGCTGAAATCGAAAAGGTCACGGAAGGGCGGGTGCGCGTGGAACCGTCTGCCAAGCCGATGGCACCGCCGAACCGCAACTACCAGGCCGTTGCAGACGGGGTCGTGGACGTTGCATGGGGACCCCATGGCTATACACCGGGGGTATTCCCGCTGACCGAAATGGTCGAGCTGCCGTTCATCACCAAGGATGCGGGTGTCTCGTCGCGTGCTTACTGGCGGCTTTGGAAAGAGTTTTTCGAACCGACCGGCATGCAGAATGAAGTGGTCACGCTGGCAATGCATGTCACAGCGGGTGGCAACATTCATATGCGCGGCGGGCCGGTGACCGGGCTGGCGGATCTGAACGGCAAGAAACTGCGTGTACCGACGCCAGTCGTCGGGCGCGTTCTCGGCCAGGTCGGTGCCGTGCCGATTTCAGGATCGCTCAGCGAACTGCGCGAGATGCTGTCGCGCGGTGTCGTGGACGGCACCGTGATCTCCGACGAATTGGTGACCGGTTTCAAGCTGGACGGGGACATCAACGCGGTAACCCAGGTCCCAGGCGGTATCTTCTCCAATTCAGCGTTTGTCATCGTCAACAAGGAGAAGTGGGAGCGGATCAGTCCGGAAGATCGTGAAGCAATCCTCGAGATCTCGGGCGAGACGCTCAGCGAGAAGATGGGGAGCCTCTGGCATGAGAACGACCTGCGGGCCCGCGAGGCCTTCAAGGAACGTCTCGGCGATAAATATGTCGTGGCTTCCGACGGCTTCATGGCCGAACTTGCGGATGCCTTCTCCCAGGAGCAGGACAAGTGGAAGGCCGTCGCCGGCGAACTCGGTGTCGACCCCGACGCGGCGATCGCCTTCTATGACGCCCAGATTGCCGAGGCATCCCAGTAATGCCCTTCAGGTTTGCATTCGTAAGCCTCCTGCGCCTCCATCGCCTCGTCGCGATGGCGGCGCTCCTGGGGTTGGCGGCAATCACGGCGGTCGATGTGTGCGGCCGGGTGCTGTTCAACGCACCACTCGGTTTTGCCTACGAACTGGTCGGCATTCTGCTCGGGGTGGCGGTGTATGCCGGTCTCGTCAGCACAAATTGGCACCGGGACCATATCCAGATTGACATCCTGGCACCGCGGCTTGCCCGGTTTCCCCGGTTCGAACGTTTTCGCGAGGCGGTCGTCTGGCTGCTCGAATTCGTGTTCTTCACCCTTCTGGCGATCTACATCTTCAGACAGATGTCTTCGCTGATGCGCTGGCACGAGACGTTTTTGTTCCTGCGTATCGAGAAATGGATTCCTCTCGCCGCATTCGGCTGCTTTGCGAGCCTCGCTGTGTTCGCGGTCGTCGCTGCCGTTCTTCCGGGGCTGAAGCCCCGTGAGGAGGACGGGGCATGATCCTGGCGGTCTGCTTCTTCAGCCTGCTCGTCCTTCTGCTGGCTCGCGTACCGATTGCGGTTGCAACCGGTCTTGTCGGGGTTTGCGGCCTTGCGGCCTATCAGGGCTGGGGCGCGGCGTTCGCCCAGGTGGGCATTATCGCGACGGAAACGGTGCTCACCTACGAATTCGCGGTTATTCCCCTGTTCATTCTCATGGGCGCCTTCATCGCCAGGTCCGGCATCGCCGAAGAGCTGTTCAATGCCTGTTATGCCTTCGTCGGTCATTGGCGCGGGGGGCTGGCCCTGTCAACCATCGTTGCCTGCGGGGGCTTCGGTGCGGTCTCCGGATCGTCCCTGGCAACAGCGGCGACCATGTCCCGTATCGCCTATCCGCAGATGAAGCGTTTTGGCTACAAGGATCAGCTTGCCTCCGGATCGATTGCTGCGGGAGGCACGCTCGGCATCCTCATTCCGCCGTCCATCGCCCTGGTGTTTTTCGGCATCATTACCGAAAGCGATATCGGCGCGCTCTTCATGGCAGGGATTATTCCGGGCATTCTCGGCATCGTGCTTTATGGGGCTGCGGTTCTTTTCGTGGTCATGCGGGACCCGGTTGCCGGTCCCGCAGGCGAACGCCAGTCCTGGGGGCAGAAGGCGCAGGCGCTTCGCGGTGTGTGGGCCGTGGTGCTCCTCTTCGGGCTGGTCATGGGCGGCATCTACGGCGGATTGTTTTCGCCGACGGAAAGCGCCGGTGTCGGCGCGGCGGGTGCCCTGCTGATTGCCCTGTCCAGAGGCAAGTTCAGCCTCCGCATGCTGCGCTCGGCTCTGTCCGACGGGATTGCCACGACCGTGACCCTGATGATGATCCTGATCGGCAGCTTTCTCTTCGCCAATCTGGTGAACATCTCGCGGCTGCCGCAGAACCTTGTTGCCTTTTTCGAAGCGGCGCATGTCGCGCCGATCATGGTCATCTTCCTGATCATCGCGGTTTATCTTGTCCTGGGCTGCGTCCTGGAAAGCATCTCGATGATGCTCCTGACCGTGCCGGTCTTCTATCCCCTGGTCGTCAGCCTCGGTTACGACCTGATCTGGTTCGGCGTTCTCGTCGTCGTGGTGGTCGAGATCAGTCTGATCACGCCGCCGGTCGGACTGAACGTGTTCGTGCTCAACGCCGTCCTGCGCCAGGTCAAGCTGGCCGACATCTTTCGCGGCGTCGTTCCCTTCATCTTTGCGGATATTGCGCGCGTGCTGATGGTGGTTTTCGTCCCCTGGCTGTCGCTCGCTCTCCCCAACATGCTGAAATGATGGAGTCCTCCATGCTGGATTATACATCCACCCAACACACGGTCCGGGCCGCGGGCCATTCGACCAACCTGCACAGGGTTGGAAAGGGGACACCGGTTGTCCTGTTGCACGGTTCGGGCGCCGGCGTCTCCGCCTGGGCCAACTGGCGCAAGGTGCTGGAGCCGCTGTCTGCGAATTTCGACGTGATCGCGCCCGACATCGCCGGTTTCGGTGCGACCGAGATGAAGCCCGACACCAAATACAACATCATGCTCTGGGTCGAGCATTTCGTCGGCATTCTCGATGAGCTGGGCCTCGAAAAGGTATCGGTGGTCGGCAACTCCTTCGGCGGTGCGCTCGGCCTGATGACTGCCATCAATCATCCGGAGCGAATTGAAAGGCTCGTGCTGCTGGGCACGCCCTGCGGTCACTTTCCGCTGACCGACGGGCTCCGCGCGCAGGGGGAATTCGACGGCACGATGGAAAGCATGCGACGGGCCATCGGCTACTTCCCCTACGATCCGGCCTTTGTCACAGAGGATCTGATCCAGGCCCGGTTCGAGGCTGCGACCCGGGACGGGGCGCTGGAGGCGTTCCGCAAGCTGATGCCGCCGCCCGAGGGGGACAATCCGATCGTCCGGGGCATTCCGGAAAAGCTTTTGCGAAACGTGAAGCACAAGGCGCTGATCCTGCATGGGCGTGAAGACCGGGTCGTGCCCTACGAACGCGCGCTCGACATGCATCAGTGGCTTGAGGCGTCCCAACTGCACAGCTTCGGCAAATGCGGTCATTGGGTTCAGATCGAGCGCGAAGCCGAATTTCTGAAACTCGTCAAGGACTTCCTGGGAGGAGAGACATGAGCCGGAACAGTCTGGAAAAGGTCCTTTACGACCTGTCCACCTCGGGAGCGAACAAGAAGCTGTTCGCATCCGATCCCGACAAATTCCTGGGGCGCTATCAGCTCGACGATCAGGAGAAGGACCTGGTTCTCAATTATCGCGTCCGTGAACTCGCGGATCGCGGCGTGAACACGATGCTGACCTGGGGTTTCTGGCTGCAGGCGGGAAAATCGAACAGCGATTACATGAAAATCATGAAGCGAGAGGAGGCTTGAACCATGGCCGAAATCGTCGGCGGCTTTGTCGTGCCGCACAACCCGGTGATGTACTTCAACCCCAAGGGCGCGTCGCAGGAACAGAGCGATACCGTCTACGGCGCCTACGCCAAAATGGCGGATCGCATCAAGGAGCTTAAGGCCGACACGGCGATCATCATCGGTTGTGACCACTACATACTCTTTGGTACTGAATGCCTGCCGCGCTATGTGATTTCAACCGGCGAGATCGAAGGTCCCGTGGACCAGCTCCCGGGGATCAAGCGTGCGCCGATCGCGTCGAACGCGGCACTTGGCGAGCACATTGCGCAGCACGGTTTCGCGACCGGATTCGACTGGACCGTCGGCCGCGCGCTCCATGTGGACCATTCCGTCGGGATCCCGCACCACCTGATGGTCAAGCCCAACGGCGGCATGACCACGGTTGCCGTTATGCTGGCCTGCGGGGTCGATCCGTACCTGCCGATCCGGCGCGCCTGGGATCTGGGCGAGAATATTGCCGAAGCGGTTGCCGGTTTTCCGGGCAGCGACCGCGTGGTGGTGATCGGTTCGGGCGGTATCTCTCACCATGTCGGCGACGAGCGCATGGGCGAGGTCAATCCCGACTTTGACCGGAAGATCCTCGATATCGTGATCCAGGGCGACAAGGCCGGGATGCTGGCTTTGACCGACGAGGAGATCCTGCGCGACGGCGGTAACGGCGCAATGGAGATCCGGACCTATGCCTGCGCCATGGCCGCAACCAGGGCCGCTGGCGGCACCGTGGTCGCCTATGAACCCATCCCCGGCTGGGTCACGGGCATGGGCTTTGCGGAACTCAAGGTGGCGGCATGATCGAGATCTGCAACAGCGCGGATGTGCCGGAGGGCGAAATCGTCCGCTTCGAGGTGGATGGGTTTCCACCGGTCGCGCTCGCGCGGCACGAAGGCGAAATCTTCATCTTTCCCGACAAGTGCCCCCATGCAGACGAAAGCCTGTCCGAAGGATGGGTGGAAGACGGGCGCGTTGTCTGCGGCGTTCATTTCGCGGAGTTCGAGCTGGGCAGCGGCGACGTTCACAATCGTCCGGCCGGATGCCCGAACCTGTCGTTTTTCTCTTGCGAGGACCGGGATGGAAAAGTCTTCGCGATGCTCAAGGAAGGAGCCTGACTATGTGTGGCACGGCTTGCAGCGGAGGCGGTCAGGGCCGCCCGAATATGAAGCCGGTTTATCCGAAAGCCGGCAGTTATCCCGAGTTCGCCAGGCTGGTGGATCGCGAGAATGCCCAAGTGGACCGAAGGCTGTTTTCCGACGAGGCGATCTATCAGGCGGAACTGCAGCAGATCTTCGCGCGGGCCTGGCTTTTTCTGGCGCATGAAAGCCAGATCCCGAATGCCGGCGATTTCCTGCGTACCTCGATGGGCGAGGACGACGTCATCGTCGTCCGTCAGCGCGACGGATCGGTCAGGGCGTTCCTGAATTCCTGTCCGCATCGCGGTAATCGTGTCTGCATGGTCGACAAGGGGGCGAAATCGCGCGGTTTCATCTGCAACTACCACGGCTGGTCCTTCGGTATCGACGGCAGGCTGCGCGGCACGGACGGCAAGGTCTACGACACCGACACGGCTTTCGAGAAAGCCCAGATCACGTTGACACCGGTCGCGCAGATCGACAGCTACAAGGGCCTGATTTTCGCTACGTTCGATCTCGCTGCGCCTTCGCTGGCCGACTTTCTCGGGCCTTTCACCTTTTACCTGGACGTCATGCTCGACAACGACGAGGGAGGCACGGAATTCGTCGGCGGCGCGATCCGCTCCCATATCGACTGCAACTGGAAATTTCCGGCGGAGAATTTCGTCGGCGATATCCTTCACGCGTTCTGGTCCCACCAGTCGGGAGCCAAGGCCATTCTGGGCGGCGGCGTGGACCTGGGCAGCCGGTACGACGAGCTGGCCTTTCAGGCGTCCGTTTATGGCCACGGCTTCGAGACCAATCTCGACAAGGTCGGCAACACCCGCACGCTGGGTTATCCGGAACTCGTGGATTACGTCTTCGACCTGTCCGAAAAGGCCGAAAAGCGGCTCGGTTCCATTCGCGCCCGTGCGATCGGCGCGATTTCCTCATGTACGGTCTTCCCGAACTTCTCGTTTCTTCCGGGACAGAACACGTTCCGCGTCTGGCATCCGAGAGGGCCGGGCAAGATCGAGCTGGTCGTCTGGACGCTGGTCAACAGGAACGCCCCCGAGCACATCAAGGAACTTTACCGCAAAGGCGTGATGATGACCTTCTCTCCTGGCGGAATATTCGAGATGGACGATGGCGAGAACTGGGAATACTCGACCCGGGTCAATCAGGGTTTCGTGACCCGCCAGCAGCCGCTTCATTACGGTCTCGGCATCGATAGCGCGGATCCGGATCGCGAATTGCCGGGCCACATTCACAAGGGATCGCTGAACGATGCCAATCAGCGCCTGTTCTACACCCGCTGGTCGGAGTTCATGGAAAGCGACAACTGGACCGACCTGCAAAACGGCGTGACTGCTCCTCCGCAGAAGAACGCCCAGGCAGCGGAGTGATTGCGATGCTCGATGTGCTTGAAATTTCCAAGGCCTTTGACGATGTCGACCGGGCGGTCGATCCGGGAACCGAACGCGCCATCGAACGCTGGCTTCACCGGGAAGCGCGGCTTCTGGACGGAGAACGCTACCAGGAGTGGCTGGAAACCTGCATCGATGCGGACATCCATTACTGGATGCCGGACATGGAGACGCGCCGGCGCGACGATCCGAGGGGCACTTATGCCTACGGCGAAGCGGCCTATTTCGACGACCGCCTCAATGAGCTCTCCGTTCGGGTCAGGCGTTACAACGAGCCGTCCGCCTGGGCGGACAATCCGGCCACCCGCCACGCGCATCTGATTTCGAATATCGAAGTCAATGCGACCGACGATCCGGACTTGTTCGCCGTGTTTTCAGCCTTCACGAACGTGCGCAACCGCAACGAGGCCGACCAGGACATCATCCACGGCCGGCGCGAAGACGTTTTGCGGCGGGGGGCGGACGGTTTCCGGCTGGTGCGCCGGCGTGTGTTCATCGTGCAGAACATTCTTCTGTCGAAGAATCTCAACACGTTCTTCTGAGGATGGCCATGACTGGACGTTTGGACGGATATGCTGCCCTCGTCACCGGGGGCGGCAAAGGGATAGGCCGTGCGGTTGTCGACCGTTTCATCGCCGAAGGCGCACGGACCGGCGTGCTCGTCAGAAGCCGGGACGACGCCGACGACCTGCTTGCCCGGCACGGTGCATCGGTCGCTCCGGTGATCGGCGACGTGCGGAGATGGGACGATAACCGGCGGGCGGTCGAAACCGTCCTGGAGCGGTTCGGGCAACTCGATACGCTGGTGCCCAATGCCGGTGTCTACGATTTCTCCGATCCATTCGAGAGCCTCTCCGGCGAGGAACTGGAAACCAGCTTTCATCAGCTCTTCGACGTGAATGTGCTCGGCTATCTCCTGGCCGTTCGTGCCGGCCTCGATGCATTAAGAGCGAGCCGGGGATCGGTGATCTTCACGCTTTCCTCCTCCTCGTTCTTCGCGGGGGGAGGCGGGACCCTTTATGTCTCCTCGAAACATGCCCTGGTGGGCACCGTGAAGCAGCTTGCCTTCGAACTCGCGCCGGATATCCGGGTCAATGCGGTTGCGCCCGGCGGAACACGCACAAACCTCGGAGGGCTTGCAGGGGACGACCGGCAACTCGCCGCGATCGAAGGCTTCGACGCGATGGTCGCCAAGACCGTGCCGCTCGGATTCCTGTCGGAGCCGGAGGATCATTCGGGTCTTTACGTGACACTCGCAAGCCGTGCGGAAAGCCGCTTCGTAACCGCCGAGATCATCCGCTCGGACGGCGGCATCGAGGTGCGCGGCGGCGGGCGGCGGAAAAGGGAAAAGACATGACCACAAATCAAACGGCTCAGGAGCGTTTGGCGGCATTGAAGGCACGCATGCGGCTGCCGGTCATTTCGGCTCCCATGTTCCTGGTTTCCGGTCCCGACATGGTGGTTGCGGCCTGCAAGGCGGGGATCATGGGAGCGCTTCCGGGGCCGAACGCGCGTTCCACCGAAGACCTGCGTGTCTTTTTCGAACAGATCCGGTCCCAAGTCGGTCCCGGTGATGCTCCGTGGGCCTTCAACATGATCACGCATTCCAGCTACGGCCGTTTCGACGAGGAGATTGCGCTTGTTCGGGAGTTCGAGCCTGCCCTCGTGATTACCGCGCTCGGCGGTCCACACCGCGTTACCGATGCGGTTCACGGCTATGGCGGGATCGTGTTTGCGGACGTCAACAGTCCGAAATATGCCCGCAAGGCGGTCGAGAAGGGAGCCGATGGTCTGGTTCTGGTCTGCTCCGGCGCGGGCGGTCACACCGGTGAATACGCGATGATCCCCTTCATCGAGGAAGTCCGCACGTTTTTCGACGGCCCCCTGATTGTCGGGGGCGGGATCGGGACCGGCCGGGCGGTGCGCGCCGTCGAGATCCTGGGTGTCGATTTCGCTTACGTCGGCACGAGGTTCCTGGCGACCAGGGAGACGCTGATCCCGGATGCCTACCGGCAAATGGTGATCGACAGCCGGATGGAGGACCTCATCGCTTCGCGCGCGATCACGGGCGCGCTCGGAAACTGGATGCGGGCATCGGTGGAAGCTGCGGGAATTTCTCCGGAAGAGATGAAGGCCGAGGCGAAGATCGATTTTTCCGGCGACATGCACGCCGGCAACAAAGCCTGGAAACACGTTTGGAGCGCAGGCCAGGGCGTTGGCCAGGTGAGATCGTCGGAGAGCATGTCCGAGATCGCGGATGCGATGGTTGCCGATTATATCGCGACGCTGGCCGACTAAGTCCGGATCGGTCATGTCAAGCTCAGTCAGTGAGGATGCCGGTGATGGAACGAACCCCGAGTGAGCAGGATGCGGTGACCGTGGAAATCGCGGAGTGCCTGAGACAAGCCGAGGCAACGGCCATTCCGGTCGCGCCGGTCCGCGACCGGATTGCCGACGGTGAAGCCGCCTACCTGGTTCAGGAAATCAACACGCGCCACCGCTTGGCGAACGGCGGCAGGCTGGTCGGCAGGAAGATCGGACTGACGAGCCCGGCAGTCCAGAAACAGCTCGGTGTCGATCAGCCGGATTACGGCATGCTCTTTGCCGATATGGATCTGCCTCATGGAAGCGAACTGCCTTTCTCGGAAGGGGCCCAGCACAAGGTGGAGGCGGAACTTGCCATGATCATGGGGCGGGCCGTCGCCGAACCCGATGCCTCGATGGCCGAGATTATCCGATCGGTCGAGTACGTGGTTCCGAGCCTGGAGATCGTCGGCTCGCGCATTGCGAACTGGGATATCCGTTTCGTCGACACGGTCGCGGACAATGCGTCTTCCGCCTTTTTCACGCTCGGTCCGTCCGCCCGGCGCCTGGACGCATGCGATCTGCTTGGCTGCAGGATGGAAATGCGCTGTGGCGACCGGGTCGTCAGCGAGGGATACGGCCGGGCCTGCCTGGGCTCACCGCTGAATGCTCTCTTGTGGCTGGCTCGGAAAATGGCAGAGGCCGGCCGCCCGCTATGCGAGGGGGATGTGGTGCTCACCGGCGCACTCGGGCCCATGGTTGCTGTAACGCCTGGTGCGGATTTCACCGCCCGGATCGAAGGCTTTGGCGAAACCGCCATCCGGTTTGGAGAATAGTCATGGAAAAGATAAAGGTAGCCATCATTGGATCCGGCAACATCGGCACGGATCTGATGATCAAGGTGATGCGCCTGTCGAACGTCCTCGAAATGGGGGCTCTGGTCGGGATAGATCCGTCGAGCGACGGTCTCGCGCGTGCAAAGCGCCTCGGTGTCGCGGCCACGCACGAGGGCCTGGAAGGGCTGCGCGGCCTTCCCGTGTACGAGGATATCCGGATTGTCTTCGATGCCACCTCCGCGGGAGCCCACAAGCGGCATTCCGAGGTGCTCATTGCGGACGGCAAGCAGGTGATCGACCTGACGCCCGCTGCAATCGGCCCGTTTACAATTCCCGTCGTCAATATCGACGCGAATCTGGATGCCCGGAACGTCAACATGGTCACCTGCGGCGGGCAGGCAACAATTCCGATCGTGGCTGCGGTGAACAGCGTCGCCAAGGTGCATTGGGGTGAGATCGTGGCGTCGATCTCCTCCAGATCGGCCGGTCCCGGCACCCGTGCCAATATCGATGAGTTCACCGAAACGACGCGGCAGGCGATTGAGGCTGTCGGCGGTGCGGCCCGCGGCAAGGCGATCATCATCCTCAACCCGGCGGAACCGCCGCTGATCATGCGCGATACCGTGTTCTGCCTGTGTGACGAGGCGGATCAGGAAGACATCCGTGCCGCAGTGTCGAAAATGGTCGCCGAGGTTCAGAAATATGTGCCCGGCTATCGTTTGAAACAGGAAGTCCAGTTCGAGCGGATCGGCGACAATGCCCCGTTGTACATCCCCGAGATGGATCGGGAGTTCAAGGGACTGAAGGTGTCCGTATTCCTCGAGGTCGAGGGCGCGGCGCATTACCTGCCGGCCTATGCGGGCAATCTGGACATCATGACTTCCGCAGCCATGCATACGGCGGAACGGCTCGCAGTCAAGCGCAACTGGGTGCAGGAGGCCGCTTAGGATGACAAAGCTCTACATTCAGGATGTGACGCTGCGCGACGGCATGCATGCGCTCCGCCATCAGTATGATCTCGGCCACATCCGCGCGATCGCGGAGGCGCTTGACGATGCCGGCGTAGATGCCATCGAGGTGGCGCATGGCGACGGCCTGACGGGCTCGACCTTCAACTACGGCTTCGGGCTTCATACGGATGCAGCCTGGATCGGGGAAGCGGCGAAGGTCTGCAGACGGGCGAAACTTACGACGCTGCTGATCCCCGGCATCGGCACGATCGAGGATTTGAAACATGCCCGCGACCTGGGTGTCGCCTCTGTGAGGATTGCCACCCACTCGACGGAAGCCGATGTGTCCGCCCAGCACATCGCGGCGGCGCGTGAGATGGGGCTGGACGTGTCGGGTTTCCTGATGATGTCCCATATGACACCGGCGGATGTTCTCGCGGGGGAAGCCGCGAAGATGGAAAGCTATGGCGCTCATTGTGTCTACGTGACGGATTCGGGCGGCGGTATGATCATGGGAGACGTGGCGGATCGCTTCGATGCCTATGATGCCGTGCTCAGGCCCGAAACCCAGCGCGGCGCACATATGCATGAAAACCTGTCGGTTTCGGTGGCCAATTCTGTCGTTGCGGTCGAGCACGGGGCAACCCGCGTGGACGCTTCGCTGGCCGGCATGGGAGCTGGGGCGGGAAATACGCCGATCGAGGCCTTCATCGCAATTGCGGACAAGATGGGGTGGGAACATGGCTGCGACCTGTTCAAGCTCCAGGATGCCGCCGAGGAGCTGGTCCGGCCGCTTCAGGACCGGCCCGTTCGCGTGGACAGGGAAACGATGACGCTCGGCTATGCCGGAGTGTATTCGAGCTTCTTGCGCCACGCGGAAAAGGCCGCCCGTCAATACGGCCTCGATACGCGTGACATCCTGGTGGAACTCGGCCGGCGGCGCATGGTCGGGGGGCAGGAGGATATGATCGTCGACGTGGCGCTCGATCTGACCTCGAAGAACCAGGGCATGCACTCATAGAGGAGGCCGGCGGACCGGCTTCGATGGCCGGCGCCTGCCGGGCCTGAGGAAACATGATGGAAACTGTCGTCATCATCGGCGCCGGACAGGCCGGTGCGGGAGCTGCGCTGCAATTGCGCTCGCTGGGGTTCGGCGGACCGGTCGTTCTGATAGGCGAAGAGCCGGACCCGCCGTATGAGCGCCCGGAGCTCTCCAAGGGCTATGCAACCGGGAAAGTCGAATTCGACAAACTGGTGGTGCTGACGCCGGACGCCGCCGGGGAAAGGAATATCGATCTCCGGCTGGGTCGGAGCGTTCGCGAAATCGACCGCGCGGCGCGCCGGGTTCGTCTTGGCGATGAGTGGATCGCCTACGATCATCTGATATTCGCCACCGGCGGATCCGCACGCCGGATTCCGTTGCCCGCGCGGCTTGCCGCAAAGACGCTGGCAATCCGGACCCGGAGCGACTCCGATGCGCTGCGCACGGCGCTCCGGACGGCAAGGTCGGTCGCCGTAATCGGCGGTGGCTGGCTCGGACTGGAGGCAGCCGCCACCTGCAGGGCGGCCGGGCTCGAGGTTCATGTCATCGAAGCGGCGCCGCGGCTTTGCGCGCGCGTGGCGCCGAGCTGGCTGTCCGGCAGACTGGCAGCCCTTCACGGCGACCACGGCGTGACCGTCCATCTTGGTGCAAAGCCGGCCTTCACGGCGGAGGGTTCTGTCGAGGTGAAGGGAACGTGGCTGGATCCCGATCTCGCCATTCTTTCGATCGGGATGTCGGCAAATGATATCCTGGCCCGGCAAATGGGACTGGCTTGTGCAGACGGCATAGAAGTCGACACGGCTGGCCGAACCGCCGATCCGGCTATTTTTGCCATTGGCGACTGCGCGCGATACCGCGAGCGTGGCGGTGAGCGGCGGGAATCGTGGCAGAACGCAAACCGGTCCGCGGAAAGAGTGGCGCGGACGATTCTGAACCTGCCCGGTCCTGCCGAGGATGCGGACTGGTTCTGGTCCAATCAGTTCGACCAGAACATTCAGATACTGGGTTTCTGCGCAGACGATTTTGACCAGCTGGACCGGTTCGATGCGGCACGCGGGGCGCACCTGAGGTTCTTTCTGCGCGAGGGATGTCTCGCCGGCTGTATCGGGATCAATGCCGCGCGGGACATCGGAATGTGCCGTCGGCTCCTACGTGAGGGAACCGCGTTGAACGAGGGGTCGCTCGCCAATCCCTCGGTGCCGGTAAAAAACTGTGTGCTGGAATAGCGACTGACGGCCGTCCCCGTTCTGCGTCGCTGATGCTTCGGGTTTTCGGCCGAGCAGGCTGTCGAAGTCCCGGGAGACCACCGCTATCTGGACCGGGTGGCGTCGCTTCGATCCCGCGAAATAACGTCATCGCAAAGGCCATCCCGCAAGGGATGGCCTTGAAAGCTTGGTTCGCAACGATTTACTGAGCCGGTTCCAGTACTTCTTCAGCTTTGGCCATCGCAGCTTCGACCAGCGGGGTGCCGTAGACGAAGAAGTCCTGCGGCAAGTCGCCGCCGAACCAGACACCGCCGCAACTGAAGAAATTCTCCTCGGTCCAGGTCAACGTTTTCCACTCGGGATCGAAGATCAGATAACCTGTGTCGCCGAAGAGTTCGATGCGGTTGCCGCCAGGCTCGTAGATATACATGAAATAGCCTTGGCTGATGCCGTGCTTGGCCGGGCCCGCCTCGATATGGACGTCGTATTCCTGGAGGATGTCGGCGAGGTCGAGCATCTGGCCCTGATTGCCGTACCAGAACGCGAGATGGTGCAGCCGGTTCCCGGGACCTGCCTGATCCTTGGTAAAGGCGACTTCGTGGACGAGCGGACTGACCGAGAGCCAGCAGGCGAGTTCCTCCTTGCCGCCGAAGACCACGTTCTCTCGCTTCAGAAAGCCCAGGTTTTCTTGCAGAAACGATGCGTTTTTCGTCACATCCGAGCACAGCAGGTTGATATGGTCGATCCGGCGCACCGGAACGCCGCGCAGGGGACGTTTCTGCGCGCGCGACAAGAGCTTGGATTTTTGCCCTTCGGTGGGCTGAAAATATTCGACATCCCAGAAGAGGTGCTGCTTGTGCCCGTCGGGTGTCGTGAACTCGTAGGCCCGGCCATAGCCGGTGTTGGTGTCGACCCAGCGGCCCGGATTGTCCGACGCCTCGATCTTGGCCACACGGCGTTCCAGTGCCTGCGGAGAGGACGCGCGCCAGCACACGACGCCCACGCCGGCGTGATCTGCGCGGGTCAGCTTAAGCGAATGGTGATAGCGGTCTTCATAGCCTCTCAGATAGACCGAAGTGCCGTCGTCGCCGTTCGGTGTCATTCCCAGGACATCGTGGAAGAACCAGTAGGACTCCTCGAATTTCGGGGTGAAAAGCTCCACCATCGCGAGCTGCGCGACATCGTGTATCTGTTCTTGAAAGCTCATGGTTCCTCCCTATCAGCTTTTTCTTTGGTGACGGGCGGCCTAGCTGGCCGCGGCGGTCTCGTGTCCGTTGGCATGGTCGTTGCCGCACGGGTCCTGCCCACTGGCGCTGGTATGCCCATCGGCGTATTTGGGTTCGCCCGCGACCGCGAAATGGCCGGAGCGCAACTCCTGAAGAAGGATGCGGACCGTCTGCGGCTTGACACCCAGCGTGTCCGAGACGGTTTGCGTAACGTTGCGCATAAGCGCTTTCTTCTGTTCTTCGGTTCGGCCTTCCATCAGGTGGATCTGGATTATCGGCATGACGCTCCTCTCTCCGTCTTGCGCCATCCCCGGCGATCGGGTCTCCTCAGCGCGACCGTGATCTGAGATTGGACATGGCGGGCGATGCGATCAAATACCATTTGCGCCCGCATCCGATACCGCGCGCGTATCGTCATGCCGACGGCGTGTGGAGAACGGTTATGTCCCGTCGTGCAGCGCGACGCGGGGATGGGGAAGAGAGGAGGCGTGAGACCTTGGGATCACGGGTCGAGCTTGCGCGCGATTTCCAGGAAATTGGCAAGGATCGGCGAGGGATCGCCTTCGCGATAGATACAGGAAATATCGACCCAGTTGTCCGATCCGTTCGCCTCCAGCGGCAGGTATTTCACGCCCTGCAGTCTGACCTTCAGAATCGATTCAGGCACCAGGCAGACCCCGAAACCCGCCGCCACCAGAGCGATGGCAGTCAGACCGTCGCCGACAATCTGCGCCACGTTTGGCGCAAAACCGGCCTCGTGGCAGAGGCCCGAAACCTTCTCGATGAACCCCTGCGTGCGACTGGCGGGGAAAAGCAGCATCGGTTCGCGCGCCAGTTCGCCGAGGCCGATGGAGGCGCGGTTTGCATGAGGACCAGGGTCAGGAACCGCGGCGTAAAGCGAATCCTGTGCAAGTTCCTCGATCACGATACCCTGAACCGGTGTCAGCAGCCGATTGAAGCCAAGGTCGATCGAGCGGTTCTGCAACGCCTCGATCTGCGAAAGCTTGTCAAGCGCGTGCATAACCACCTTCACATCCGGGTAGCGGCGTTTGAATTCGAGCACAATGCGGGGAATGTAACTCAGGATCGCAGTGCCGAAGATCGCCACGTCGAGCCGGCCGAAGCTGCCTTCCGCGGCGCGGTGGACCCGGTCGGCCGCCTGATCGAGAAGACCCACGATATTTCGCGCCTCGTCGAGAAACAACGCTCCGGCCTGTGTGAGATCGACCCCGCGGGGCGTGCGATCGAAGAGGCGTGCGCCGAGCTGTTCCTCGAGCTGCTGGATCTGGCGGGTGATCGGCGGCTGGCTGACATTGAGCCGCTGGGCGGCGCGTCCGAAATGAAGCTCTTCGGCTACCGCGATGAAATACCTCAACTGTCTCAGATTCATGGCACTTCCTCCACTGCCCAGACTGGACCGGGCAGCGCGGCTAGGCAACGTGCAGGAGCCCAGGCGGTCAGAACTTCAGGCACAGGTTGGCCCGCTCGGTGTAGAATTCGAGCGAGTGTGTGCCGCCTTCGCGCCCGATGCCTGAGGATTTCGAGCCGCCGAAAGGCGTGCGCAAATCGCGCAGGAACCAGGAATTCACCCAGATCAGCCCTGCCTCGAGCCGGCCGCCGACGCGATGCGCGCGCGACAGGCTCTCGGTCAGGATCGTGGCCGAAAGGCCGTAGCTGGTGTCATTGGCCAGAGCGATCGCCTCCTCTTCCGTGTCGAAGGGACGGATATGACAGCAGGGACCGAAGATTTCTTCGCGCACGATCGGGCTGTCTTCGGGCAAGCCGGTCCAGATCGTCGGCTCGATGAAGTAGCCGTTGTCGCGCGCGTCACCGAATTCCGGCACACCGCCACCCGTCACCACGGTGGCGCCGAGCGTGCGCGCCGTCTCGTAGTAGCCGAGCACCTTGGCGCGGTGCTCCTCTGAGATCAGCGGGCCAAGGGTCGCACCCGCATCGTCGGGCCCGCCGGGGGTGAGCTTCTGCGCACCGGCCTTCAGCCGCGACACGAACTCCTCGAAGACGGGCCGCTCGACATAGATCCGCTCGGTGCCCAGGCAGACCTGGCCCGTGTTGGCGAAAGCCGAACGCATCACCACCTCGACCGCCTTGTCCAGATCGCAATCGGCGAAGATCAGCGCTGGGTTCTTGCCGCCCAGCTCAAAGGAGACGTCCCGCAATCCGACCGCAGCCTGTTTCATGATCGCCTCGCCGGTGCGCGTCTCGCCGGTGAAGGTGATACCGTTCACCTTCGGATGCCGGGTCAGCAGCTCTCCTGCCGAACCGGGGCCGAAGCCGTGGATCACATTGTACACACCCTTCGGGACGCCGGCCTCGTTCATGACTTCACCCAGCAGGGTCGCTGTGGCGGGGCTTTCCTCTGATGGTTTGACCACCACGGTATTGCCGCAGGCCAGTGCCGGGCCGACTTTCCAGGTCATCAGCAGGAACGGCGCATTCCAGGGTGAAATCACCCCGATCACGCCCTTCGGCCGGTGCAGTTCGAGATTCGCCGCCCCGCGGCCATCCGGTGTGTCCATATGGAAATACTCGCCACCGGTGTTCTTGAGCATCTCGGCGAAGATGCGGAAATTTGCCGCTCCACGCGGGATTTCGATCTTTTCGGCAAAGCCGCGCGTGTGGCCGGTGTCCGCCACCTCGGCTTCGGTAAAGTCGGCCTTGCGCGCTTCGATGGCATCCGCGAGCGTCATCAGCAGGTCGCACCGATCGGCCCTGGGCATCTTGCCCCAATCGCCCCTGAGCGCAGTTGCAGCCGCGGTCACCGCGGCATCCACATCCGCGTCGAGCGCTTCGTGCACCTCGGCGATCTTTTCGCCGGTTACGGGCGAGGTCTTCTCGAAGGTTCTGCCCGACAGCGCATCGCAATAGCCGCCGCCGATAAAGAGCCGGTGCGTTTTCATGGTTCCTCCCGCGCGATCTTCAGATACTCCGGACCCTAGAAGGACCTCTCGATACGCTCCAATGCTTTTTGAGCCCCATCTTGATACCGATTTCGTATCTGGATTTTTCAACTTCGATGCAAATTCCGTATCAGGCATGACATGCCAAAGTATTGGAGCGTATTGCGTCACTTCCTTAGCCTCTCTTCCAATGCGGCCGGTCGGCCGTAAACGGAGGAGACATGCTGGAAACCGCTCGAATTGCGACCTTGGGGGACGCGCTCTATGAGGCGCTGCAATCCGGATACCCGACATCGAAGGTCAGCGCACTGGAGCCTGAAAGCTCTATCGAAGATGCCTATCGCATCCAGCTTCGGATGCTTGAGCGGCGGCTTCAGGCGGGCGATGCGGTGATAGGCAAGAAAATCGGGCTCACGAGCCGCGCGATTCAGGATGCGCTCGGCGTCTACCAGCCCGATTTCGGGCAGGTTACGCAGCAGATGCTTTTCGACGACGGCGCGACAATCGATCTGGGCAAGCTGATGCAGCCGCGGCTGGAAGGCGAACTGGCTTTCCGCCTGAAGGAGGACCTGTCCGGGCCCGGCGTGACGACGACGGACGTGATCCGCGCCACCGACTATGTCACGCCATGTTTCGAGATCGTCGATACCCGTTTCGAGGACTGGCAGATCAAGATCCAGGACACGGTGGCCGACAATGCTTCTTGCGGGGCTTTTGTCCTGGGCGGGGCGCGGGCCGACCCGCGCTCTCTGGACCTGAGCCTGGCCGGGATGGTGATCGAAAAGAACGGCGAGGTGGCGGTGACCGGCGCGGGGGCGGCGGTCCAGGGTTCGCCCGCGACGGCGGTTGCGTGGCTGGCCAATACCCTCGGCCGTCTCGGCATTCCGCTCAAGAAGGGCGAGATCGTTCTGTCGGGCGCGCAGGCGCCGCTTCTGGCTGTGGCCTGCGGCGATCACTTCGTTTGCGAGATTGCGGGTATCGGCGCCTGCGAAGTCCGCTTTTCCGGGAGGGCGATGGTATGAGGCTCGGTGAGACGAATGCTCTCGATCAGGAAGCGGTCATCCGCCTCGCCGAACGGGTCGAAACGGCGCAGCGCTATGCGACGCCTATCCGCAAGCTGACCGAGGATTATCCTGAATTGAACCTTTCGGACGCCTATCGCATCCAGACCGCGCTGCGCCGCAGCTACGAGCGCAAGGGCGACCGGATCGTTGGCTGGAAGGCGGGCCTGACCTCCAAGCCCAAGATGGCGCAAATGGGGGTTTCGACGCCGGGCGTGGGCTTTTTGACCGACGCGATGGAGCGGCCCGCAGATAGTTCGATTTCCGTTTCCGATCTGATCCATCCGCGCGTCGAAGCCGAGATCGCCTTCGTGACCAGATCTGAACTGTCGGGCAAGGTCACACGTGAAGAGGTCATGGCTGCGACCGATTACGTCCAGCCGGCGCTGGAGGTGATCGACAGCCGCTTTTCGGGTTTCAAGTTCGATCTGGAAAGTGTGATTGCCGACAACAGCTCGTCCGCGCGCTACGTGCCGGGCGGGCGGATGCGGACACCCGGCGCGCTCGATCTGCGAACAGTGGGTGTCGTGCTCGAACACAATGGCAAGATCGCCCAGATCGGCGCCGGCGCCGAAGTCCTGGGGCACCCGGCGGAGGCCATCGCCATGCTGGTCGGCGTGCTTCACGGCATGGGGGAAGTGCTGCCCGCGGGCAGCTTCGTCATGGCAGGGGCAATTACCGCCGCCGTACCGGTCAAATCCGGCGATTCAATCACCGCGCGGTTCTATGAAATGGGCTCTGTCACTGTGAGCTTTGTAGATTGAGCGGGAAAGGAGGCGACAAGATGCGCAAGATCAGATGTGCTTTGATCGGGTCGGGCAATATCGGCACCGACCTGATGTTCAAACTGCTCCGCTCCGAGTTGCTGGAGCCTGTCTGGATGGCCGGGATCGACGCGAATTCGGACGGGCTGAAACGGGCCGCCGAGAAAGGGCTGAAGACCACCCACGAAGGCGTGGACGGCCTGCTCCCGCATGTGGAGGACGACCGGATCGAGATCGCCTTCGACGCGACATCAGCCTACGTGCATGCCGAGAATTCGCGCAAGCTGAACGAAAAGGGTGTGCTGATGATCGACCTCACGCCGGCGGCAATCGGCCCGCTGTGCGTGCCGCCGGTAAACCTTGGCGATCTTGCGAAAGAGACGCCGATGAACGTCAACATGATCTCCTGCGCGGGCCAGGCGACGATCCCGATCGTCGCGGCCGTCGGCGCGGTGCAGCCGGTCGATTATGCCGAAATCATCGCCTCGCTGAGTTCCAAATCCATCGGCCCGGGCACGCGCGCCAATCTTGATGAATTCACCTACACCACCTCGAACGCCATCGAGAAGGTCGGCGGTGCGAGGAAGGGCAAGGCGCTCGCCATCATCAATCCGGCCGATCCGCCGATGATCATGCGCAATACCATCTATTGCGAGGTGGCAGGCACACCGGACAAGGCGGCAATTACCGCTTCGGTCCTCAAGATGATCGAGGAGGTCCAGCGCTACGTGCCGGGTTACAAGCTGGTGAACGGCCCCGATTTCGACGGCAATCTCGTCGCCGTCTTCATGGAGGTCGCGGGACTGGGCGACTATCTGCCCACCTATGCGGGCAATCTCGACATCATGACGGCGGCCGCCGCGCGGACTGCCGAGATGTTCGCCGAACGTCTCCTCGACGGGACCATGAAACTGCGCGCACTGGAGGCCGTGTGATGGGCAAGAGCGGATTGGAAGGGCTGAAGGTCAAGCTGCATGACATGAGCCTGCGCGACGGGATGCATGCCAAGCGCGAACAGATCCCCGTTGCCAAGATGGTCGAGATCGCGAAGGGACTCGATGCGGCCGGTATGCCCTATATGCAGGTCACGCATGGCGCGGGCCTTGGCGGCAATTCGATTCAGCATGGCAGGGCGATCGCGTCCAATGCCGAATATATATCGGCCGTCGCGGCAGCGGTGAGACAGTCGACGATCTCGGTCCTGCTGATCCCCGGCCTCGGCACGATGATTGAGCTGAAAGAGGCTTATGATTGCGGTGCGCGTTCGGTCCATGTGGCAACGCACTGCACCGAGGCCGATACCTCGCCGCAGCATATCGCCTATGCGCGCGAGCTGGGGATGGATGCTTCGGGTTTTTTGATGATGTCGCATCTCAATGACGCCAAGGGGCTGACCGAACAGGCGCTTTTGATGGAAGGCTACGGGGCGAACACGGTCTATGTAACGGACTCCGCAGGTGCGATGCTGACCCATGAGGTGGCCGAGGTCATCTCTATGATGCGGGATGCGCTCAAGCCTGAGACCGAAATCGGCTTCCACGGTCATCACAATCTCGGCCTGGGCGTGGCGAATTCCATCGCCGCCATCGGCGCGGGCGCAACCCGGATCGACGCCTCGCTTGCCGGGCTCGGCGCCGGAGCGGGCAATGCGCCGATTGAAGTGCTGGCCGCGGTCTGTGATCGGATGGAGATCGAAACGGGCGTCGACACGTTCGCGTTGATGGATTTGGCCGAAGATGTGGTGGTGCCCTTCATGGACCATGTGGTGCGCGCCGATCGTGAAGCGCTGACACTGGGCTTCGCGGGTGTCTACTCGACCTTCCTGCTGCCGGCGAAACGCGCTGCGGAACGCTTCGGCGTGCCCGCCCGCGACATCCTTGTCGAGCTCGGGCACAGGAAGATGATCGGCGGACAGGAAGACATGATCCAGGACACGGCGATGACCATGGCCCGCGAACGCGGGTTGCTGAAAGGAGTCGCCTGATCCCATCTCGCACAGGAGGCCCGAGCGATCGGGAGCGAAGGGAAGACCGTCCAGGAGATCAGCCTCATATCCATGGGAGGAGACAACAATGAAGACCAGACTTGCCGCGCCGCCCGCCTGCGGGCATTGCCGGCCCTGCAATCTCACGGAACGCCGGTCGGAAGCTCACGGGGGAAGCCCTCACGGGCAATCGTGAGGAAGGCAGGGGGAGGAGGTGCATGGACTTCAAGCGGCTGAAGTACTTTCTTGCTGTCGCGGAGGAGCTGCATATCGGCCGCGCGGCGGCAAGGCTCGAAATCGCCCAGCCGCCGCTCTCGCGCCAGATCGCAGCGCTGGAGGACGAACTGGGCGTGCAGCTCTTCGATCGTGCGCGCAGCCAGATCCGGCTCACCCAGGCCGGATGCGTGCTGCGCGATCACACGCGCCAGATGCTTGAACGGCTCGACACGGCCCTGCGCGAGACCAGGCGTGTAGGTTCGGGCTCGGCGGGGCGGCTCAGCATTGCCTTCGCCGGATGCGCCTCCTACGGTCTGCTGCCCGCGCTGATCAGGGCCTACCGGAGCTGCCATCCAGAGGTGGAGCTCGATCTTGTGGCGGTCAACAATGCGGATCTGCACCGCGCGCTGGTTCAGCGCGAGATCGACATCGCCGTGGCACGCCCTGCGCTCGAAGACGATGAATTCCGAAACGAGCCGCTCTGCACCGAGCCGTTGCTCCTGGCGCTGCCGGAGGCATCCGAACTTGGCGCCCGTGCCGGTATCCGGCTTGCCGACCTGGCCGGTCAGACCCTGGTGGTTTACCCCCGCCATCCGCGTCCGAGCTTTGCCGATGTCGTGCTCGACATCTTTTCGCGCGAAGGGGGCGAACCGGCCCGCACCGATCTGGCGCAGGATGTTCAGTCCGCGCTCAGCCTCGTCTCGGTCGGGGCGGGGATCGCGGTGGTGCCGCAATCGGTTTCGGAGGCGGGGCGCCCCGGCGTGATATTCCGCCCCTACGAGGGCTACAATCCGGGGATCCGGCTGACGGTTCACGCGCGCCTCGACAATCGCGCGCCGCAGGTGATGCGGTTCCTGGAGACGACGCGGACATTCGCGCGCGCGCTTTGATACGCCCCATTTCGTCCTCATTTATGGGTCCGTGACCTAGAGTGAAATGGAGGCCGCGCCGTCCTGATCGTATCCGAGGCGCTGGGAGATTTTGCGCGCGGCTTCGAGCGTGATGTTGCGAAAGGCGCGGGGCTGAATCTCGTGACGGCTGCGCGGGACCGACAAGGCAAGCACGGCGACGGGTTGGGCGATGTGGTCGTGGATCATTGCGCTCACGCAGATCACATCCGGCTCGTTCGCCGGTGCGCCGGCCAGAAAGCCGTCGCTGGCAATCTGATCCAGCCTGCTGCGGAAACGCCCGCGGTCCTGGCGCGGGTCGCCGCGACGGGTGGTGCGGTCGAGATAATCGTCGAGTTGCAGGTCCGAGAACTGCGCAAGATGCAGAAGTCCCGGCGGGCTGTCGTGAAGGGCAATCCAGGGCCCGAGCGCTTCTCGCGAGACGCGTAGCGTTTGCGTGCCTTCCAGCGAATCCAGAACCAGAAGCCGTCCGTGATCCTGCAAGGTCAGGTGCAGCGTCTCGCCATAATCGCGCCAGAGCGCGGCAAGGACCGGGCGCGCCGCCGCGATCAGCACCGAGCTGTCCTCCAGCGCGCGGTTGAGCGTGGCCACCAGCGGCCCGAGCCGGTAGCGCCCGCGTTCGATCTTCCGCAGCAGGCCGATCCGTGCCAGTCCGTTGACAAGGTCGTGGGTTCCGCTGACCGAATTGCCGACCGCGCGTGCCAGGTCGGTGACCGAATGCTCCGGTTGGGTGGCTGTAAACTGCCGGAGCAACTCACCGACTTTTCGAAGCGTTTTCATTGGTGCCTCCCTTGCCAATTCGCCTGTAGTTTTCCGGTTATTCCGGAAAATAGCACGGTATTTCACCATACCTTTCGAAAATTTGGCGGGTCCTGCAAGCTTGCGGTCATAGGTCGACGGCGGCTCTCCGGCCAGCCTGACCTTTGGGAGGAGAAATTATGAAAGACGACGTCAAGCCCGGCGTAGCGACCGGTATTACGCAACCTTATACAGGGGCTGAATATCTCGGCAGCCTCGATGATGCGCGCGAGATCTATATCCACGGCGAGCGGGTCAAAGAGGTGGCCGGCCATCCGGCATTCCGCAATTCGGCGCGCATGGTGGCCCGCTGGTACGACAAGCTGCACGAGAAGAAGGATGAGATCGGGCGGCCCACCGATACCGGATCGGGGGGCTGGACGCATCCGTTCTTCAAGGGGGCCAAGACGACCGAAGAGCTCGTCGCCGGGCGCGATGCGATTGCCGTGACGCAACGCGTCGCCAACGGCTGGATGGGGCGTTCGCCGGATTACAAGGCGGCGTTCCTGGGCACCCTGGGCGCTTACGCGGACTTCTACGGTGAATACGCGTCGAACGCCAAAGCCTGGTACGCCCGGACACAGGAGAGGATCGACTACTGGAACCATGCGATCGTCAACCCGCCGATTGACCGCCATCTGCCGATCGAAGAGACCGGCAATGTCTTCATGCAGGTCGAGAAGGAGACCGACGAAGGGGTGATCGTCTCCGGTGCCAAGGTGGTCGCGACCGGTTCGGCGCTGACCCATTACAATTTCATCGCGCATTACGGCATACCGATCAAGGACAAGAAATTCGCCCTGATCTTCACGGCGCCGATGGACAGTCCCGGTGTCAAGCTGATCAGCCGCCCGAGTTATGAACTCAATGCCGCCGTCATGGGGACGCCCTTCGACTACCCGCTGTCGAGCCGGCTTGACGAAAACGACGCGATTCTCGTCTTCGACAAGGTTCTGGTGCCGTGGGAAAATCTGTTCCTCTACGGCGATATCGAGAAGATCAACGCCTTCGTCCCTGCCTCGGGTTTCGTGCCGCGTTTCACGCTGCAAGGCTGTACCCGTCTCGCCGTCAAGCTCGATTTTCTTTCCGGTCTCTTCGCCAAGGCGCTTGAAGCGACAGGCTCCGCCGTGTTTCGCGGCCCGCAGACCGCGGTGGGCGAGGTGCTGGCCTGGCGCAACCTGTTCTGGGCCATCTCCGACGCGATGGTCAAGAGCCCGAACCCGTGGCCGGGCACCGATGGTTATATCCAGCCCAACCTGAATTCGGGCCTTGCCTACCGCGTCTTTGCGCCGATGGCCTACAGCCGGATCAAGGAGCTGATCGAGCGCCATGTGGCGTCGGGGCTGATTTACCTGCCTTCGTCCGCGCTCGATTTCGGATCCGGGGAACTGCGCCCTTATCTCGACCGCTTCGTGCGCGGCTCGAACGGCATGGTCGCGCTGGACCGCGTGAAGCTGCTCAAGTTGCTGTGGGATGCGATCGGCTCGGAATTCGGTGGACGCCACGAGCTCTACGAGAGCAATTATGCCGGTAATTACGAGAATATCCGTATCGAGACCCTGCTGGCCGCGCAGGCCACAGGCGAGATGGACGTGCTGCATCAGATGGTCGAGGATTTCATGTCGGAATACGATCTCGACGGCTGGACCGTGCCCGATCTGGTGAACCCCTGGGATGTCAATCGCCTCAAGGCGGGATTCCAGAGCTGAGGCTTGGCGGTGCGGCCGGGCCGGATCCGGCTGCACTGCCCGGCGCGGAGGAATGTCATGTTCCTGGAATTTTCCGGTTGGCCCACACGGGTGATGCGCGACGATCAGCTCGCCTTGCCGGCCAGCATCGTCACGATCGGTGCTTTCGACGGCGTGCATCTCGGCCATCAGTCACTGATCTCGCGGGCGGTGGCCGAGGCGCGGGCGGCGCGGTTGCCCGCGGTCGTCTGGACGTTCGACCCGCCTCCCAAGGTGTTCTTCGGCCGGGCGCGTCAGCTCGCGCCGCTATCGGAAAAGCTGGCCCGTATCGCACGGCTCGGCCCCGACTACATTGTGGTCGCCGCATTCTGCCGCGGCTACGCCGCGCAAAGCCCGGAGGACTTCGTGACAGATCTTTCGCGGATCGGGCCGCGGCGTGTTCATGTCGGGTGCGATTTCCGCTTCGGCGCGAAACAGGCGGGCGACGTGAGGCGTCTGGCGCGCCATTTCGACGTCGCGCCGCCAATCTCGGTTGTCTGTGAGGAAGGCGCGGTCATTTCCTCGACCCGCATCCGGGCGCTGCATGCCGAAGGCCGGTTGCGTGAGGCCGCAATGCTTCAGGGCAATATCGCGCCTTGGGCGCTTCTAGCCGGGGCACTCATGACCGAGGACATGAGACTGGAGGAGACCATTGATGTCCGGAATTGATCTACGCGCATTGCGGGATGCCTGTGGCAGCTTCGCCACCGGGGTGACCGTGGTCAGCACGCGCACCGAAGAGGGGGATCACGGAATGACGGCCAATGCCTTCATGTCGATCTCGCTCGATCCTCCGCTGATCACCATATCGCTCGACCGGAAATCCAGAATGCTCGAAAAAGTGCGGGCCGCCAGGCGTTATGCGGTCAACGTGCTCGCCCGGGACATGGAACCGTTGGCGCTGCATTTCGCGGGCCGCCACAATCCGGATTTTGCCGGGGTCTTTGCCGAACGGGACGGACTGCCGGTCGTCCCGGGAGCATTGGCGGTGTTTGTGGCGGAGGTCGAGCAGGAAGTCGAAGCGGGCGATCATACGCTCTTTATCGGCCGGGTAACCGGGATAGATCGCGATGTGGAGGCACAGCCGCTTCTTTTCTGCGGTGGCAGGTTCGCGGAGCTCGCGGGCTGAGATGGGCGTGAAACTCTCCAATCCAGTCGTTATGCCAACAGCCGGCCGCGGGAGTTGTCGCAATGCGTCAGGTGGCCCGGCCGGCGGCCGGTTTCGTGGGACCGGGATAAGGTGCTCCTGCTGAAGCCGAAGGCAGGTCTTGCGGACACAAATCCAGCACCGGCCGGTCGAGGTCGATGTGATCCCGCGTGAGGCCTGGAAGGTGACATTCCTCCAATTCAGTTTCTCTGATAACGTGGCAGTGTCTTAATGCCTGCATGACGGGTAAGGTCGTTGATGGTCAGACCTTTGGGCCCGCCGATCCGGTGTGCGGCTCTACCTCACCGCGTTCATATCTCGATGTTTTGGCTCAGGAGGCGTCGTGAATATTTTCGATTCTGCGACCCTTCGACAGATGCAGGCCCTTTCCCAAGCCGTGTCGCTTCGCGGACCCCGGTTCTTGAACGCGGAGGCCACCGTTGGCGAACTCGCGTGGGGATGGGGAAAAGACGTTGATACTCTCGGCCCGTATTGGAGGTGCCGCATCTGGGAGACAGCAGATAATGTAGCGGCATGGGGATGGGTGGTGCTGCCCTATAAACTTCCGAGATCGGACGGGATGTTTCGCACAAACACGCAGGCCAAACTGATCTGGCAAGTGCATCCCGACATGCCAGATCTGATTGACGATGTGTTCGGCTGGTTCGACCAGGTCGCGGAGACGATGGATCAGGTGACGATCTTGCAGTCAGGCGACAGCGAAGCACGCAGGCGCGTTGAAAACCGCGGTTTTGTGCTTGATGAGGAGGACGGTGCGGAAGACGGAAATTGGACGCAGATGAACACGCGATCGCTGGTGGATATTCCAGCTCCGGTTCTTCCCGATGGCTACAGGTTCTTGTCCGCGACCGATGTGCCACGTTTCGACGCCGTCAAGGTGCACCAGGCCGCCTGGGGCGCGCCGATTTTTACGGAAAGCTCGCTCGCACGGTTGGAACAGACGTGGCCATACCGGCAGGACCTGCATGTTCTGATACAGGCTCCCGATGGAAAGGTTGTTGCCACCGCTATTGTCTGGTTCGACAACCAGACGGGAATTGCCGAGTTCGAGCCCGTTGGGACGCACCCCGATTATCGGCGAAAAGGCCTGGGGCGGGCATTGCAGCTGCATGGGATGCACAAGGCGAAAGAGGCGGGCGCCAACCGAATGCTTGTCGCCTGCCTGGGCGGTTCCGCGCATCCTGCGGCCAAGAACCTTTATAGGGATGTCGGATTCAGCGAGATCAGCCGCGACATTCCGATGATAAGATTCGTCCGATGACAAGTTGTTTTTTCAGGCGGCTCTGCGACACCGACAAAGCTGCAGAATGTTCACTTTGTCCTCGCTTTCACCTCGTATCCCCGCTCTTTGCACGGGGTCGGCGATGGTCCAGCCACGTTTGACGTCCGCATTGGTGGGATCGCAGAGGATGTAGTCTCCGACGATCCTGACGTTGCCTTCGACCAGATGCCCCGCCTTGAACTTGTCGTCGGACAGCACGGTCTTCTGGCCCGCCGGCCGAAGCACCTATCGGCGGCCGGCCTTCCGGACAGCACGAAGTCTCCGGTTTCCCGGTAGCCGTGCCGGCCTTTTTCACCGGTCCGGACCAGGGTACTTTCCCGTTTCTTGCCCTTCCGCAGGGTCTTCCTCGTTTCCTGTATTGAAATCTGCAACTAAAAATAATACGATCACTTTTGTGCTACTAATTTTTATTTGCGTTTAATTACTTGAAATTCTTCTTTAAGTTGTATGGAGGGGCGAATGCTGGCTTCTGGCGGCGGAATCGAACCTGATGTCGATCGCGGTTTCGACAAGATCACCAAATGGGAACGCTACAAGGACGCGAAAGGCGGCGCGGAACAGGAACTCCGGGATTTCGAGCGTTTCGCGGTCGCGATCCTGAAGGTCCAGGATACGGTCAAGCGCCGGTCGGGCGCCTTGAAGATCGACCGGGCGCAGCACGCCAAGGCGTTGCTTGCGGTCGACAATGCGAAACTCAGGGTCTCGGACGACCTGCCGGAAGACCTCAACGCCGGGCCCTGGCGGCCGGGTGCCGAATTCGACGTGACGCTGCGCCTGTCCAACGCCAGCGGCCAGCACCAGTCCGATAGCCAGCGCGACCTGCGCGGCGCGGCGCTGCGGGTGGATACGGGCGCAGCCGTCCAGGATCTGCTGATGACCAATTTTCCGGTGCCGCATGCACGCGACGCCGAACAGTTCATCGCTTTCGCAACGTCGATGGCGGGCAGCCGCATCACCGGGATCCCCAAGCTGATCTTCGCCGTCGGCCCGAAGGAAGCCATCCGCATGTTGCGCAACGTCGCCGGCGGAACCGGCCGGCCCGTCCGCTCGATTGCAGAAGAAAGCTTCTGGAGCCGCGGCGCGATGCTCTGGGGCGAGGCCGGCCCGGTGCGGTATTTCATCCGTCCCCTGTCGGCGAAAGGCGCGGGCAAGGTGCCGGAGGACTGGACGCCCTCGGACAATCCGAACTACCTGCGCAACGAGATCGCCGAACTGCTCGGCAAGGACGACGTCAGCTGGGAGCTCTGCGTCCAGCGCTTCCTCAGCGAGGAGGTGACCCCGGTCGAGGATGCCGCCGCCGCCTGGCCAGAGGACAAGGCGGTGCCGGTCGTCGTGGCGACGCTGACGGTTCCGCAGCAGGACGTCACCTCGCTCGATGCCCAGTCCAAGACTGCGGAAATCGACGGGCTGGCCTTCAATCCCTGGAACACGACGCCCGATTTCCGCCCCCTCGGCAATCTCAACCGGGCGCGCAAGGCAGTCTATGCCGCCAGCGCATCACACCGCCTGCGCAGGCGGTTCTACGCGCCGGTGCCGCTGCGCAACCGGATGACGACGGCGCTCCTCGGACCGGCTTTCGCGCTCGTCAACCGCTGGCGTCCCTGGTACCGGCTGCCCCATCTGATCGCGCTTCTGAATCTCTCCCTGCTGCGCCATCAGCTCCGGAAGGAAAACCTCATCGATCGGGAGCCTGTCGAACCCAATCCGCAGGCGACCCAGCCCACGGCACCGACGCTGGAAGGCCTCTGGGACAAGAGAAGCTTCGACGGCACCGAGAACGACCTGAGCGTTTCCGACATGGGCCGGCAGGGAGCCGTGTTCGGCCGTAACCTGACCCCCGATCCGAGACCCAGTGACGTCAAGACGCCGAACCCGGTCACCGTGAGCAAGCAGCTGCTCTACCGCAAACAGTTCATTCCCGCCACGTCGCTGAACGTGCTCGCAGCCGCCTGGATCCAGTTCCAGGTTCACGACTGGGTGCAGCACAGCCGGCTCTCGCCGGGCAAGCGGGACATCGAAGTGCCCATGCCCGACGGGCTGACCTGGAAGAACACGCCCAAGGGCAAGGAAGAAAGCGTCATGCGCATCGCCGGCGACCTGGCGCTCGGCGGGCCGGACGATACCAACCTGGTCTTCGGCAACAGGGTCTCCCACTGGTGGGACGGATCGGAGATCTACGGCAGCAGCCTGCAGAACGCCGCCCGCCTGCGGGACGGCACCGGCCCGCGCCTCAGGCTCGAGAACGGCTATCTGCCGGAAGATAATCTCGGCATGGAGGTGACCGGCTTCAACGAAAGCTGGTGGCTCGGCCTCTCCGCCCTGCACACGCTGTTCGCCCGCGAGCACAATACCCTTTGCGACGCGCTGCAGCGGGAATACCGGGACTGGAGCGACGAGCGGGTCTATCACACCGCCCGGCTCGTCGTGTCCGCGCTGATCGCCAAGATCCACACGACCGAATGGACGCCGGCCATTCTGGCGACGCCGGAAATCGACGTGGCGCTCAACGCCAACTGGTCGGGGCCGGGAGGTGCGTTCACGCGCTTCGGCCTCTGGCTCCAGGAGACACATGCGCTCACCGGCATTCCGGACACGCTTCCGGATCATCACGGCGCCAGGTACTGCCTGACGGAGGATTTCGTCACCGTCTACCGGCTGCATCCGCTGCTGCCGGACGATTACCGCATCCACAATGCGGACACCGGCGCGTTCCAGGAGAAGCTCGACTTCAACAGCATCCAGGGCATCCGTACCGACGAGGCGATGCGCCGGATCGGGCTCGACAGCGTGCTTTATTCCATGGGGATCGCGCATCCGGGTGCGATCACGCTGCACAATTATCCGCGTTCCCTGCAGCATTTCACCCGGACGTCCGCCGACGGCGACACTGAAATCATCGACCTCTCCGTGGTCGATCTGGTGCGCGAACGCTCGCGCGGCATTCCCCGCTACAACAAGTTCCGCCAGGGCCTTCACAAGCCGCCGGTCAAACGCTGGGAGGACATTACCGCCAACAGCGAGGACGTGCGCCTGCTCAAGGAGGTCTACAAGTCCATCGACGACGTGGACACCATGGTCGGCCTGTTCGCGGAAACGCCGCCTCCGGGCTTCGGCTTCTCCGACACCGCGTTCCGCATCTTCATTCTCATGGCGACCCGCAGGCTGCAGTCGGACCGGTTCCTGACCGTCGATTTCCGTCCGGAAATCTATTCGCCGCTGGGCATCGCCTGGGTTCAGGAAAACACCATGACGAGCATCGTGCTGCGGCATTTCCCCGAATTCGCGAGTGTCCTGCCCACGGGACAGAGCGCGTTTGCCCCCTGGCGCTGGCGGCAGGGTTGAGGAGGAAAGCCCATGCCAGTTTCCAACCGACGCCTCAATTATGTCTGGCGGGTGGTCCTCTGGGTCACCAACGCCGTTCTTCTGCTCGCGCTCGCTGCTACGGGCTATCTCATTTACCTGGAAGGCAGGTGGGCCGAACCGGTCTTCCGGGACGCTCCTGAAGCCTTCCGGCGCGGGACGATCGGCACGGAGGTGATGCCGCTGCCGGTCGCGCTCGTCCTGCCGGATCTCTTTCCGCATCACTTCCAGCCGGCAGGGCCGGACGCGGGGAGCTGGGTCGAGCAGTTCGGCTTTCTCGACGATCCGGACAATCCGGACGGGCTGCCCGTCGGCTTCACCACGACCCATTACCGCCCGCGCAGCGCGGCGCCTTCGCCGGTGCCCTTCGTCGCCCTGACCTGCGCGCTCTGCCATACGACGGAGTTCCGAACTTCCGACGGGGCCGAGCCGGTCCGGTTGCTCGGCCCGGGCAGCGTGTCGATCAATCTGTTCGCCTGGCTCGACGCGTTCCAGTCATCGCTGCTGGAGCGCGCGCCTGTGCCGGCGGGAGACGATCCGGGTGAAGCGCCCTTCCGCCTGACCGTGCCCACGATCCAGGCGGCTTACGAGGAAAAGACCGGCGAGAGCCTGTCATTGATGCAGCGGGTGATGATCGGTCTGTGGCTGCGCCAGATCCGCGATCAGTTCGTGGAAAACATCGCCCGCTTCGACGAGCCCTACGGCAACGGCCGGTCTCGCGATGAGGACGTGACGCCGACGGGACCGACCCGGACGCTTGCCTTCCGCACCCTGCTGCGCAACGTGATGGGCTATCCGGCGAACGACCTGCCGATCCATTCCAAGATCGCCACGATCTACAATCAGGGCTGGCGCGAGCGGGCGCAGTTCGACGGTTCGATTTCCAATCCGGAATCGCGCAGTTCGCTGGCGGCCGTTGCCGCCGGCGCGACGGCGGACAACCTCGCCAGTCCGGAGATCGTGCATAACATCCGCGAAGCCATCAACTACACGCTTGCGCTCGCGCCTCCGAAGTTCAGCGAGATCTTTCCGGATGACGGACAGACGGACCCTGAAGCGGTGAGCCGCGGGCGGCAGGTCTACAGGAGCCATTGCTTCGACTGCCACGGCGACCGCTCCGGCGACAGCTGGGAACCGGGTCCGCGCACCCATGAGGTGGTTGCGCTCTCGGAAATCGGCACCGACCCGGAACGGGTGATGTTCCGCCACTACGACGAAATGCCCGATGCGCTTTACCGGTATTTCCCGAAGGAGCATCCGTTCGCGGTCGACCGGAGCCAGATCTTCCCGCAGCCGGAAGACGCGGACAATCTCGACATCAGAGGTTATGTGTCCGGGCCGATCGACGGCGCCTTCCTCAGGGCGCCCTACCTGCACAATGCGAGCGTGCTGACCCTGGCCGAGCTGATCAACCTGGAGCCGCGGCGGCCGGTCTTCTACCGAGGCTGGAACCTCTACGACACCGACCGCGCCGGTTTCGCCAGCCCGACCCGCAGGGACGCACGGCGTTACTTCCGGTTCGATACGTCCGCTCCGGGCAATGCGAATACCGGTCACGACTATCCCTGGGCAATCGACGATCCGCAGCGCGACCCGGCCGCGCTTGCTGACCTGCTTGCCTACTTGAAAACCCTGTGAGGTCCGCCATGAACCATGACAAACCGAAAGCGGTCACACTGGTGCAGTTCACGGTGGTGAGCGCGCCGACCGCCCTTCTGATCCTCTGGGCCCTGCTTGCGCCCGAACTTGGCGGCGGCCTCGACCTGGGACGCACCAAGCTGACCATCTGGGCGACGACCTTCCTGCTCATCCCCGGTCTCGGCCTCTGGCTGTTCCGCACGGCCGGCCAACCGGTCGCCAATCTGGGCTACCTGTTCTGGACCGGCGCCTGGCTGGTGTTCCTGCTACATGCCTACTGGGCGATCTTCATCATCTTCGACGGCATCGCCGACACCTTCGTGCAGATGGGCACGCTGATCGCCGGCGGCAATTTCCTGCTGCTCGGGCTCTGGAGCCTCGATGTGCTGATGATCTGGCTGCTGCCCGCCCGGTGGCAGTCCTCCTGGATGCAGCTCGTCGCGCGGCTGCTGGCCTTCCTGATCTTTGCGCTCACTCTGGTTGTCCTCAGGGGCGGCGCGATCCAGATCCTCGGCTTCGTCTTCACCGGCATTCTGGTGATCTCGGCGCTGGTCAGGGCGATCGTCCAGGTTCCGGCGAAAACGGTGGAGGCATGACATGAACAGGAAAGCGGATGTCCACGGCGGTTTCGCCGACCTCTTGACTCGGCCGCTGATCGAGACGATCTGGCAGCGCCGGACCCACAGGGTGTCGCGCGGCGTGAAGGAAGTCGCCGCGGGGTCGATGACCTACCGCTCCGAACAGGAGCCCAAGCCGCTGTCGGAGCTCGAGGAAGCGATCCTGATCGCGATGACCGGTGCGACCGGGCTGACCATGCCCGACCGTCCTTTCCAGGATCCGCAGACGGGCCGTCTTGTGATGGCGAAGCCGAACCTGACGATGACCGGCAGGACGGCGGGCAGTCCCGACAACGCGCAAGGGACCCATTTCTTCCTTATCAACGACACGGGGACCTATTTCCTGCGCAAGCTGCCGCTGAGCGGCGAACCGTTCTCGCCGGATGCGCTGATCAGGCGGGCGACCGAAGCCAAGGTGAAGCTTCTGGACAAGCGCCTCGACGTTGCCGAGGGCAAGCGGAACTTTCCCGCCTATCTCGATTCCAACCGGCTGCTCTCCAACCTGCCGGGAACCACCATTCTGGTGCCGGTCATCGACCTTTCGCACCAGTATATCAACGGGCTGATGTATCTGCTTACGCAGCCGGACGGTTCGCGCCCGGCCCTGGTGGACGACCGGAATTTCTTCATGCCTGCCGGCGTCAAGTCCTGGATCCGCAAGGGGTTCCTGAACGACGAGATCAAGGTGCCTCTCGGTGTGGTGGGCTCCTTGCGCACCCAGCTCGAGGCACCGCTCCTGTTGCAGAACCTCTTCCTGGTGGCCGAGGCGATGGGGCTCGGCGCCTGGATCCACGCGACGATCAGCCCGCCGATCCTGACGGGCGATCCGAAGTTCAGCGACCAGTACGGGCCCATGCTGGGGTTCGACCACGTGGTGCCCAGATGGCGGCTGATGGATATCCTGAGATGGCACGTGCCGCTGCCGCGGTTTGCCAATGTCCGGTCCCATCCGGTCGCCCTCAGGCACCAGGGCGAAGATCTGATCGTCGCCAAATGCCCGCCGAACTACGCCAGCATGAGCGAGGCTGTGGATGCGGTGATCGCGAAGAAATTCGGTACCGGCGGCGTCTACAAGGACAAGGAGACCTTCGGCGAGATCTACAAGGACGATTTCGGCGACCGCTACCTGAATGAGGCCGCGGAGTATAATCAGGACGTCATCAGCTGCGTTCGCGATATCTGCAGCTACATCCACGACACGCATGGACGGTTCCCGGCCCATTGCGAAGCCATCCACGTGCCGGGCGTCTGGCTGCAGGTGCACAATGTCGAGCTGCCCTATTACGACAGGTTCTTCAAAAACGGCGTGACCGAACGCCATCGCAACCACGATGCGCTTTGGGACGCCGGGACCGGCGGCTGAGCCGGGTTCACCCGGCCGCGGGCAAGCGGGCGGGTGAACCGGCGCGGTTCAGGAGGAACCGGTCAGCGCTTCCAGCCTTCGGTCTTCATGATGGCTTCCGCCTCGGGGGTGAGCAGGAAATCCAGGAATGCCCTGGCTTCCGGGTCCGCATCGGGGGAGAGCACGACATTGACGTCGCGCCAGATGCGGCGGCCCTCGTCGAGCTCCACATAGTCGAGCGTATCCGGATTGTTGATCGGCCAGTTCGGCCAGGTGATCCAGGCGTCCGCCTCCTTGTCCTTGAAGGCCCTGAAGCTTGCGCCGGAGCCTTTTTCGAAGGCGACGATGTTTGCGCGGAAGGCGGCGACCTCGCCGAGATTGCCCGTCCGGCCTGCGACGTCCTCCCAGACCCCGGTGCCGGAGGTGTTGGCGACGCCCGCGCCTTCGGTGACGACGATCTTCATGCCGTCCTCGAGCAGGTCTTCAAAGCCCTCGATCCCCTTCGGATTGCCTGCGCGGATGGCGATGATGGCGGGACGGATGTAGATCGGCCGGACCTCCGCGGAGGTGAAACTGCCATAGGTTTCCAGGAACGCGGTCATGGACTGTTCGGACGTTCCCCACAGGATGTCGGCGTCGGCCTGGGCCTGTGCCGACCAGGTGGTTTCCGGCCCGGCGGTGATCACGACCTTGGTTCCGGTCTTTTCCTGCCAGGCATCGGCAACCTTCTTGAAGGCGGTATGCGGGCCGCCGGCACCGTAAAGCTTGACGATGCCGTCCATCGGCTGGTGCTCGATCGCCGGATCGGCAAGCGTGCTTTCCTGCGCGTGGAGCGGGCTGGATAGGGTGATGAGCGCAAGCGCGCAGATCATGTTTCTCATGTCGGGGTTCCTCAATCCGGTTGCGTTGCGGCGCCGAGCGCCGGAGGCGCGGGGTTTACCGCGCCTCTGCTGCGGTCTACGCGCACCGGAAAAGATCCCTTCCCGACGCCTTGGTCACGAAGGCGCGAGGTGGAGGCCGATGGAATTTTTGGGCCTCTGCATGTCTGTTGTTCGATCTCAAGATGCTAGCGCCAGAATTGCCGCAGCCTCTCCGTCGTCATGCCCCGATTATGTTTGATGATCAACCGGATCTAATCCGGCCATCGCCCTACTGCTCCTGCCGGAAGGGATCGAGCTGGGTCTGGATCAGGTGGGCCAGGTCCAGGAGTTCGGAGCGCGGCAGGTCGCCGGTCACCGCGTAGGTGAAGGCCGCGTCGCTCCAGAAGAATGCCTGTTCCGTTCCCGACTTGGCGAACTGGAACTTCGCTTCGCCGTCGACACCGCGCCGCAGGTACACCGTTATCCGCCGTCCCTCCGCGTCGTCATACATGAGCTGGGCGGCCGGATCCTGGTTGCTGGGCAGGAGGCGTCCTCCCATCAGCGTCAGGCCGGCGACCCGCAGATCGGGAATGCGGAACGGATGGTTCAGCCGGTTGCCGAGCCAGGTCGCCAGATGGCGTTCCTGGGTCGCCGAAACCTCGACCGGATGGGCCACCTCCACGGTGAAGGTGCGGTGGGCGGCCAGCGCGTCGGTCAGGAAGGGCTGTTCCGCCGGCAGGCGCAAGGACGGTTTCAGGGTCCAGCCGGCGAAGACGCCGACCAGCAGGGCGGCGGCAAGGGAGGCGGCCATCCCGACGGGCCTCAAGAAGCTTCCACGGGGCCGGATTGCCGGAAGGGGCTGGTCCGCGGTCACATGGGAATAGGCGGTCTTGAGACCGGCCGCGATCCGCCTGTCCTCGGCAACGCGGGCGGCGGCCTCCGGATTGTCCTTCAGGTAGGATTCGACCTCCCGCCGCCGCTCGGCCGTCAGTTCATTGTCGACATAGCGGACGAGATCCTCTTCCCGGATGGGGGGCTGGGCCGGCGAATTCATGTCACGCTCCTTAGGTGGGGACGCTCGGATGCGCGGGTTTCTTCCCGCAGTCTGGCACGGGCACGGCTGATGCGCGACATGATCGTTCCTTCCGCGACGCCGAGAATGTCCGCCGCCTCCGAATAGGTGAAGCCTTCGACGCCGACCAGGAAAAGCGTTTCGCGCTGGTCTTCGGGCAGGGCCAGCATGCGTGCCAGAAGTCGGTTGAGTTCCGTGCTGTCTTCCTGGCTTGCGGGCACTTCCGGCGGGGTGTCGACCTCGTCCCAGTGAATGTGGTTGTCGTGTTTTCGCATCCGCCGCCAGCGGCTGACATGCAGGTTGCGCATCATGCGGAAAAGCCAGGGCCTCAAGGGAACGGACGACCGGCGGAGCGTCCATTTCCTCAGGGCCCGTTCCAGGCAGTCCTGGACAAGATCTTCCGCCTCGGACTGATCGCGGGTCAGGGTGACCGCGTAGCGATGCAGGGCCGGCGTTTCGCCGAGCAGGCGTTGTGTTCGGTCGGACACGTGTTCTTCCTTGTGGGCACTACAGACGACAACGCTGCTTCTTCCAATTCTATTCCATCCCTTTCCCTGAGGTGCCCCAATATACCTGACGGTGGTGAATCGCACCTGAACTTCACATTTTACAAACAGGCATGGAAGGGAATCTCCAGTCGCCGCGTAGACCACACGGGATGCGGCAGATCGTGTCCCCGTCGAGCGCAGAATGCTCTGGAACGAATGGAGATTAGAAATGAAGTTGATCAGTCAATTTGCTTCCGCCGCCATTGTCGGCTCGGTCTGTTTTGCCTCCGCAGCCTTCGCGGGCCCGGGCGAAGACATGGCGCGCGCCCATTTCGAAAGCATCGCCACCGGCAAGGTGGATGCCCTTAATGCCGCCTACACGGAAACCTCGGTTCTGGAATGGGTCGGCGGTCCGCTCGACGGTGTCTATACCGGCGCGGCTGAAATCGGTGCGGTCTGGAAGAAATTCACCGGCGCACAGGGCGCGCTGAAGGCCGATGTCTCGAACATTCAGGAAAACGCCAACCCGGCCGGCGTGACCGTCACGGCCGATGTGCGCTTTTCCGGCAAGAACACCGTTCCGGTCCGCTACGTCCTGACCTATCGCGGCGACAAGGTGGTCAGCGAGATCTGGCAGATCGATCCCAAGCTGGCGAAGTAAGCCGGGGAAAGCCTCCGGTACCCCCACCTGCGCCGAAGGCTTTTCCGGCCGAGGGCATCCTGCGTTTTGAGCGGACGCAGGATGCTCCTGTCTTTCAGCCGAGGGATGCGATGAAGTCGCCGAGATGCTTGCCGGCGAAGTCCAGGATCGTCTCGTCGTTCAGGTGACCGTCGGAGATCTTGTCGTTGGCGCCGGGAATGACGATCTCCTGGCAGGTGTGCACCCTGGCGAGCATGCCGTTTAAAATGTATTTCAAGTGAGCCTGGGCCCGGACGCCGCCGAGCGCGCCGCCCGAAACTGAGATCACGAAACAGGGCTTGTCCTTGAAGACGGAGGCATAGGCCGGCCGCGAGGCCCAGTCGATGGCGTTCTTCAAAACGCCCGGCACGCTGAAATTATATTCCGGCGTGACAAATACCAGCCCGTCCGCCTTGCCGACCGCGTCGATGAACCGGAGCACTTCGGGGTCGTCCTTCACGTCCGCATTGTAATGCGGCAGGCGCCCGGGATCCGCCACCTCGCAGGTGACATCTTCAGCAACCCGTTTGATGAGGGCTCGCACCGTTGCGCGTGAGGCGGAGGCTTCCCGCAGGCTGCCGGGAATGAAAAGCAGACGTGTCATTTGGTATCGATCCAGAAGCTTGAGAAAATTCAACTAAAGACGGGCGAGCCAGGTCGCTATCGGCGGAAAGGCTACGATCAGGGCCACCGAAAACAGCATCGCGGCGACGAAGGGCAGGGCCCCACGGAAGATCTCGGCGACCTTCAGCGTCGGGTCGTTGGTTGCCGATTTGATGATGTAGACGGAAAGCCCAAAGGGCGGCGTCAGCAGGCCAACCTCGACACAGACCACGGTCAGCACGCCGAACCAGATCAGGTCGAAGCCGGCGGCTTCGGCCACTGGAAGGGCGATCGGCAGCAGGATCAGCATGATCGAGATGGAATCGATCAGGCAGCCCAGCACGATGATCAGCAGCAGGTAGAAGACGAGGAAGCCGTAAGGGCCGAACGGGCCGGAGAGGATCAGTTCCGCCAGCGTTCTGGGCACGCCGGAAAGCGCCAGCATGCGGCTGAAGAAAGTCGCGGCCAGGATCAGGAACAGCACGGAAACGGTGATCTGCCCCGCCTCGACCAGCAGGTTCCAGAATTCCTTCAATCCCAGCGAGCGGCGGAGCAGGGCGATGATCAGCGCGCCGAGCGCCCCGGCGGCGCCCGCTTCCGTGGGGTTGAGGAAACCGCCGTAAAGCCCGCCGAGCACCACGAGCATCAGCACGACGATCGGAACCGACTTCCAGATCAGCTCCGGCGTGGAGACATTGGCATAGCCGGAGGTGTCCTCCGCGGTCTCGAAGACGAAGTCGCGCTTGTATCTGGCGAGCAGCAGAATGACCGCGCAAAGGGCCAGGGAGAGAAGAATGCCCGGCCCGACGCCGGCCAGGAACATGCGCCCGACGGATTCCTCCGCCATGACAGCGTAGATGATCATCAGCAGCGAGGGCGGGATCAGCATGCCGAGCACGGAAGATCCTGCGACGACGCCAGTGGCGAATTTCTTGGTGTAGCCGTGGCGCTCCATCTCGGGCACCGCCACGCGACTGAAGACCGTGGCCGAGGCGATGGAAATGCCGGTGATCGAGGCGAAGACGGCGTTTGCGAAGACGGTCGCGATGCCGAGCCCGGCGGCGACGCGCTGAAGGAGCTGCTGGAAGACGTCGAACGTGTCCTTGCCGACCCGCGAGATCGTGACCAGCAGACCCATCAGCACGAAGAGCGGCACGACGGCGAAGAGATATTCGCGCAGCGAGTCGTTGGCGACGGCGCCGAGCATGCGCAGCGACACGGCATCGCCCCGGATGGCGGCAACGCCGGCGAAGGACACCGCCAGCATGCCGATGCCGATGGGCATGCCGAGATAGATCAGAACCAGGAGGGCGACGATCGCGATGCTGCCGATTTCAACCGGGCTCATGTCCTGTCCTTTGTCGTGAAGATGAGGCTGAGGTCGCGGATCGCGAGAAACAGAAACTGCAGGGCGGCAATCGCCATGCCGAAAAGGATCAGCGTGCGGAACGGCCAGGTCGGACAGGTCGCGATGCCGGTCACGCCGATATATTCCCCCGACGCCCAGTCCTTTTCCAGGATGCGGATACTGGACCAGGCGATGCCGCCGACAACGGCCGCTCCGGTCAGGTTGAAGAGCATGGAGAGCGCGGCGCCCGCGCGGGGAAAGGACCGCCTGAAGCCGGTGTAGAAGATTTCCGTGCGCGCGAGGCGGCCGGCGCGGACCGTCGTGGCGAGCTGCAGCGCGACGATCATGACGAGCAGCAAAGCCCCCAGTTCGGAAACCAGCGGCAGCGAGGCCCCCATGCCGTTGCGGGCGAGGATATCGGCGCTGATGATCACCATTAGCACCAGGATCAGGAAACTGCCGGTCGCGGCCAGGCCGTCGACCAGCAGGGCCCAGGCTTTCTCGGCCGGTTCGAGGAGACGCCCCGGGCTCGGGGCGTCCGTTTTTTTCGTTTCAATAGTCAACAGGTCGGCCGCCGGATCAGAGGTCTTCGTCCCAGTTGCGCACCGGGGCTTCGCCCCTGGCCCGCAGGCCGGCCATGTAGGCCTTCATGTAATCGCCCGCCGGGATGCCCTTTTCCTCAAGAGCGTCTGCCCATTCCTTGGCGATGTTCGGCATGGCGTTCACCCAGGCCTCGCGGTCCGCCTGATCCATCGGCGTCAGCGTCACCGGCGGGGTCTGGCCGGCCCCGATTTCCTGCATCTTTTCCAGCGCGGCTTCATGGCGCAGCAGCAGGTCCTCCGCATGGGACTTGGTGTAGTAGTTGCCGGCTTCGATCATGGCGTTCTGCACTTCGCCGGGAAGGCTGTCCCAGGTATCGCGGTTGATGGCGACCGCGCCGGAAAAGGCGACGCCGATGTCGACCCGGGTGATGTAGGGCGCGACTTCGTAGATCTTGGAGGGCAGGACGCCAAGCGCCAGCGACAGGACGCCGTCGGACACCCCGGTCTGCACGTCGGTGTAGAAGGTCGTCAGCGCACCGTCGACGGCGTTGGCCCCCGTGCCGCGCAGCCAGTTGCCGAGCACGCCCGGCGCCGACAGCTTCATGCCGTCGAGCGAGGCGAAGCCTTCCAGCGGTTCCTTGGTGTAGACGTCGTAGGAATCGGTTCCCGTCAGTCCGAGAACCTTCAGATTGTGGCTTTCCCATTCCTTGAGGAAGGCTTCGTTGGTCTGGAGCAGTTCCTGCATGACCGAGAGCTGGGCCGCCGGGTTGTTGGTGGCGAAGGGCGCATAGCTCGAGCCCTGGCTCAGCGGCAGTTTCGCCGCTTCCAGGAAGGAAAACACCCAGCCGATGTCGGTGATGCCTTCCTCGACCGAAGTCAACGTCGCGTTGGCCTTGTAGAGCTGGCCGCCGAAGGCCTCGTTCCATTCGATCTTGTAGTTGCCGGTCGCGGCCAGCACTTCGTCGGTGCGCGCCATGAAGTGTGTCTGGATCATGCCGACCCACGGGATCACGGTCGGATGGCTCGACGCCACCGTGAGGTTGATGACTTCCTGCGCCATGACGGGGGCAGGCGCCGCAAATATTACGGCGGCGGTCAGTAGTCCTTTCAGGATTTTCATGCATTCCTCCCTTGAATTGCTCAGATGATTTCGAAGGTCTGGCTGGAAAAATCGAGGCGGACCGTCGTGCTGCCCTCGTTGATCATCCAGGGCTTGACGGAAAAGCTGCGTGCGCCGCTCGTGTGCATCGGATCGCGTTCGGCGATCGCGATGGCGGCTTGCCGGCTTTCGGCGCGCACGACGACGAGCCCTTCGCCTTCCCAGCTTTCCTCGTCGTCGGTCCACATCGGACCGGCCGCGAACAGGATGCCTTCCTTTTCCAGCGAGACCTGGAACTTCAGATGTTCCTCGATGCAGGCAAAGACCGGCCCGAGGCCGTTTTCCGGCCGGGTGAAGATCGCGTAGAGCTGCTTCTGCAGCATCTCCTTGCTGGCTTCCCGGACCGCGCCGGCGGGCACCGCCTTTGGATTGTCGTCTGCGTCCACCGTTTCCCTCCCTTTTATGTTCCCGCTCAGCCCGCCTTCCGGCGTTTCAGCTCTTCGCGGATTTCGGCGCCGTGCTGGTCGAGCGTCGGTGGCGGGGCGACGTCCAGTTCCGGCTCGCCGTCGAAGCTGTAGGGCGCGCGCACCGTCGTGCTGTCGCCCATTTCCGGATGGTGGGTCTGGACCGCAAGCTTCAGGTGCCTGGCCTGCGGGTCCTCAAGCGCCTCGTTGGATTCGTAAGCCGGGGAATGGGGCACCTCGGCTTCAAGCAGCTTCGCGCACCAGGCATCCCGGGTGCCGGTCTTGAAGATCGGCGTGAAGATCCCGATCAGGTCGTCCTGGTGCTTGATCCGCTCGAGGCGTTCCGAAAAGCGGGGGTCGTCGTTGAGCGCCTGCTGGCCGGTCGCCTCCAGAAGGCCTTCCCAGAACTTGGTCGGGGAGGACATGTGGATGGCGATCCATTTGCCGTCGGAGCATTCGAACGTGTAGCTCTGCGAGACCACCGGACGGGACAGCGGTCCCATCACTTCGCCGACAGAATAATAGTGGGTGAAGCTGTCCAGGTTGAAATGGGTCATCGCCTCCAGCATGGAGATGTCGAGGCGGCGGCCCTTGTTCGTCCGGCTGCGTTCCAGGAGTGCCGCCAGAATGCCCATGGCGGCATATTGGCCGGTGATGGCATCGGCGATGGCCGGGCCGATGACGCGCGGATTGGTGGGCGGCGTCACGAGCCGGAGAAAGCCGCTGGCGGCCTGGGCGACGGTGTCGTAGGCGGGGCGGTCGCGCGACGGGCCGGACTGGCCGAAGCCGGAAATCGCGCAGTAGATCAGCTTGTCGTTGACCTGGCGCAGGTCTTCCTCGCCGACGCCCAGTTTCTCGGCGACGCCGGGGCGGAAATTCTGGATGAAGACATCGGCGCTCGCCACAAGCTCGCACAGGATCGCCAGGTCGTCCGGATCCTTGGTGTCGAGGGCGATGGAGCGCTTGTTGCGGTTATAGGTCTGGTAGTGCGGCGAATAGAGCCCGCCCTTGAACGCGCGAAAGGGGTCGCCGCTGCCGGGCCGTTCGACCTTGATCACATCGGCGCCGAGATCGGCCAGGTGCATGCCCGCGGCCGGACCGGTGATGTAGGTACCGAGTTCGATGACGCGGATGTCCTTCAGGATCTTGACCATGACATCCCCCTCACGCGGTCTCGCCGGCAGGCTTGCCGTCATAGGAAATCGCCAGATCCGCCTTGTGGGACATGATGAAGCCGATGGAACGGCGCGATTCCTCAAGCAGGTGTGCGGCGAGCCCGGCGGTGCGGGCAAGAAGGGGCACGGCCTTCAGCGCGTCGACCGGCCAGCCCGCGTCGAGGATGGTCGCGGGGATCGCGCCGGAGACGTTGATCGGCAGCGGGCGCTCGATGATGCCCGGAGCATGTCTGGCAAGCAGGCGGAGCGTTTCGATATATCTGCCGCTGACGCCGAGGTCGTCGGCGATCTCCAGCAGGCGGTCGGCGCGCGGGTCGCCTGAGGAATGCTGCGGGTGCCCGAGGCCCGGCACCTTCTTGCGGGCCGCTTTCAGGTCCTTGAGGATGGAGACGACGGCTGTTTCTACGTCCGTGCCGTCGGCCTCGGCCTTGCGGAGAATGTCGTCCAGGAAGCGGCCGGCGGATTCAGAACTGCCCGCCACCACGCTGCCCATTCCGAGCAGTCCGGCCGACATGGCGCCCTGCCAGGCTTCCGGCCCGGCGGCCAGTGTCATGCGGGCAGCCTGAACGCTCGGCACAAGACCGTGTTCGGCGATCGCCACGAGGCAGGCGTCCATCATGGCGCGCTGCGCCGGCTCCGGTTTTTCTCCCAGGACCAGCAGCCAGAAATAGTCGGTGAAATCGATTTTTCCGATGAGTTCGTTGCACAGATCGAGCCCGCGCACCGTGATGCTGTCGGCATCAGAGGTGGCGATGGCCGTGTAGGCCTGCTCCTGTTTTCCAATTCGCATTACGGTCCTCTTTTTCGGTATGCGAAAAAATTTGCTGTTAGCGAAAAAACTACTAGCCAATAAGTTGAGCGTCAAGTAACAATCAGTCCCCAACAGCCTCGGGAACGAAAGAAACGGTCTCAGTGCCGATCCCAAAAGTGTTCTCGGGAGGAGGGCGGCGGATGCCGGGAGTTGACGCGAAGCGGCGCTTCTAAGGCGGCGGTTCGGTGCTACAAGGGCATGAGGCGGCGGGTGATCCGGCGCCGGTCCAATCCCGGAAACTGCATGTCCTGACGAGGAATGATCGAGGTGTACGAAGCGACGATATATTCAGACGCCGACCGTCCGGCGGAATTCGTGGAAGCGCTGGCGAAGGGGCTCGCTATTCTTGAGTCCTTCGATTCCGCGCATCCTGAAATGACGCTGAGCGAGGTGGCGCGGCGCGTCGGGCTGTCTCCGGCGGCCGCGCGCCGCAGCCTGATCACGCTGCAGACGCTTGGCTATGTGGGTCAGAAGGACAAGCGCTTTCACCTGCGCGCCAAGATCATGACCCTCGGCTCCGCCTTCTATTTTTCCGCCGGGATCGGCGACATTCTTCAGCCCAACCTGCGCGAGCTGGTGGAGGCGTTCGGCGATGCCTCGTCCGTCGGGACCCTAGACGGCGAGGACGTCATCTATATCGCCCATTATTCGGTGCAGCGCGCTCGGCGCGCGGCGGCTGTCGTCGGTGCGCGCTATCCGGCCTGCGCGACATCGCTCGGCCGGGTTCTGCTTGCCGGGCTTCCGGATGCGGCGCTCAACGCCTATCTCGCCAAGGTCCAGCCGCCGGAGCTGACATCGAAGACCATCAGGGACCCGCAAGCCCTGCGGGAGGAAATCATGACGGTCCGCGAGAACGGCTATTCGACCACCGTCGACCAGCTCGACTACGGCATCACGGCCATCGCGGTGCCGATCCGCGACCTCGACGGGCGGACCATCGCCGCGCTGAATTCGTCCGGATACACGGGCAAGGTGACGCCGGAAAGCCTGATCGCGGAGCGCCTGCCGGCCCTGCGGGAAGCTGCGTCGCATATCGCTCACGAGATCACCCGCTACCCCATTCTGCAATCGATGATCGGGACCTGAAGCAGCCGGAAAAAGGCCGATACACGGCAAGGGAGGACAGGCCATGTGTAGACTTTGCGATCCGAATAGCCAGGGCACGCCGTGCCCGATACGGCATGACTACATGAAGGGCGCTGCCGCGGCGGCCGGAAGCTTCGTCGCGGCGGGCACCCTTGCCGCTCAGGACGCCGCGGCCAGCACCATCCCGCAGGGCGTGGGTGAGGCAGGACGGCGCGTGCTCATCAAGGGTGGTATCGTCCTGTCGATGGACGCCGCGGTCGGCAACTTCACCGTGGGGGATGTCCTCATAGACGGCGGCGCGATCGCCGAAGTCGGCGCGAACATCGATGCTCCCGGCGCCGCCGTGATCGACGCGAAGGGCAAGATCGTCATGCCCGGTTTCATCGACACCCATCACCATCAGTTCGAGACCGCGCTGCGCAGCCAGCTCGCCAACGGCATCCTGATCCCCGACGGGCGTCCGTCCTCCGCCCACAATTACTATGAGACCATCCTGCAGAAGTTCTCCATGGTCTACCGGCCGGAGGATGTCTACATCAACATCCTCTACGGCTCGATCGCCCAGCTTGACGCCGGGGTGACGACCGTGATGGATGTCAGCCAGATCCACCATTCGCCGGAGCATTCGGACGCCGCGATCGAGGGCCTGCGCGACGCGGGCCGCCGCTCCGTCTTCGGCTATTTCGAAGGCTGGGGCGAGAAGGCGCAATATCCGGGGGACGCGAAGCGCATCAAGGAACAGTATTTCTCTTCTGGCGACCAGCTGATGAGCATGGTCATGGGTGGCGAGATCTACTTGCCCGGCCACGAGACGGCCTGGGCGACGGGGCGCGAACTGGATCTGCCCATCGCGCTACACGTGGTCGGTACCTTCGGCATGCAGGGAACCTTCGACGAACTTGGTGCGAGCGGGCAGTTCGGCCCGGACAACATCTTCATCCACATGACAGGCATGTCGGAGGTCGGCTGGAAGGCCGCGGCCGATGCCGGCGCCCATGTGTCGCTCTCCGTGCCCATCGAAATGCACATGCGCCACGGCGAGCCACCGATCCAGAAGGCCATCGATCTCGGCATGGGCCTGTCGCTCTCCTCCGATGTGGAGTGCACCATGACCTCGGATTTCTTCACCCAGATGCGCAGCCTGGTGACGCTACAGAGGATGAACGCCAACGAGAAGGCGCTCGCCGGCGAGGACTATCCGGAGCTTCTGACGGCCTTCGACGCGATCCGCGCGGCCACCATGGGCGGCGCGGAGGGGCTGAAGCTCGGCGGCAGGACCGGCTCGCTCACGCCGGGCAAGGACGCCGACATCATCCTGCTCGATACGGAAGCGGTGAATGTCACGCCGCTCAACAACGCGCCCGGCGCTGTCGTCACCCTTATGGAGCGCTCGAACGTCGACACGGTCTTCGTGGCGGGCGAGCTGAAGAAATGGAAGGGCCAGTTGCTGGGCTTCGACCTCCAGCGCCTGGCCACTGAACTCGAAAAGAGCCGTGACTACCTGTTCGCGGCCGCGGAGATAGAGCGGGATCTCTTCGCAAACTGAGGCACCGGCGCGGCGGGGAGGAGCCGCACCTCGTCAATTTGGCGCCACCGGCGCCGGGAAGGGAAGGAGTAAGACATTGGCTCAACTGGTTGCCACGCTGGCATCGACACATCATCCATTCTACCTGAAGGCCACGACCATGCCGCCGGAGCAGCAGATGCCCGAGGCGCCGCTCTGGAAGAGCAAGGTCGAGGCCTACCGGGAAACGCTGGAACGTACCAAGCCGGATATCCTGGTGATGGTCGGCTCCGACCACTTCCATCAGATCTTTCTCGACAACTGCCCGCAATTCCTGATCGGCAAGGCCGAGCGGTACGATGCGACCTTCTACAACGAGGAGCGGGAATTCGGCATTCCGAAATACGTGCTTGAGGGCGACGAGGACATGTCGCGCTTCATGCACCAGTCGCTGATGGACCAGAATTTCGACTTCGCGTTTTCGAACGAACTGAAGATCGACCACTCGATCATCTGCCCGATCATCACCGTGCGGCCGGACGCAGACCTGCCCGTGGTGCCGATCTACACCAACATCTTCGCGCCGCCGCTGCATTCGCCGAGGCGGTTCTACGATCTCGGCCGGGCGATCCGCAAGGCGATCGACGACTATCCGTCCGACAAGCGCATCGCGGCCATCGGCACCGGGCACCTGTCGCTCGAGCTCGGCGGTCCGCGCCAGTTCATGGAAACCGGTCCGGACCCGGTCTTCGACCGGCAGGCGATCGAGTGGCTGACGAACGGCGACATCGAGGCCATCCTGGAACATGTCACCCACGAGAGCATGGTCAGGAGCGGCAACGCCACGCAGGGCTTCCTGAACTTCATCCTGATGCTGGGCGTCGCGGGACCCGAGAACGCCGACTATGTCGACAATCTCGACCTGTTCCACACCATGGAGGCCTATTTCACCTGGTATCCGAAGGAGCAGGCGGCATGAGCAAATATTACGTCAACAAGTTCCTCTACACGGTCGACCGCGATCCGGAGCTCCTGAAGCGCTATGCGGACGATCCGCGCAATCTGGTCGCCACCTGGGAACAGTCGATGGGGCCGAAGCTCCTGAACAACGAGGTCGAGGCCTCGTCGGTCCACGCCTTCACACCGGCGGAGCGCGAGGCCCTGATCAACCACGACTACGTGGCGCTGTTCGAAATGGGTGCGCATTTCTTCCTGAACCTGACGATCTTCATCGGCATCTACGATGAACCTTATATGGAAAAGAGCGGCCCGCTTTCCTTCCAGCGGGAAATGGCCGCCCGGCTCCAGCATTGGCGCGGCAAGGACTACCCCACCGTAGAGACCTGACGCGTCCGGGTGCCGGGCCAGGAGGCGGCCCGGCACCTGTTTCGGGGCAAGGTCATCAAGTTTGTTCATCGGACATCAGCTCCTCATTCCCCCTCATGCTGGGGAAGCGCACAAGCGCTGTCTCGAAGGATAGGCGGCACACTCCGGAGCGGGTGGCCCATCCTTCGAGACCGACCTGACGGTTCTCCTCAGGATGAGGTTCTGAGTCCGGGGCTTACCCACCGGTCAGTCCAAAAGGTTGCTTGTATAAACTCCGCAGCTAGAACCCGCCGGTTGCGGCAGAGACCTTTCCCTCGCTGCGGGTCATCATGGCCGTCGCGACGCACATCATCAGCGGGCCGACGCCCTTGGGATCGTCGTCGACCACGGGTTCGCTCAGGTAATATTGCGGCGTGCCGTCCCGGTATCTGCCCTCGAAACCGCCGAGCCCGGCGACCTCGCAGATGCCGGACATCCGGGTCCGGCCTTCGGCGTTCTTTCCAACCGCATGATCCGTCAGGCAGGCGAGCAGGTCTTCGTCAAGTGGCGCGATCAGTTCCTGGGCCTGGGCCCGTTCCAGCGCGTAAACGAACATCGCCGAGGCGGACGTTTCGACATAGTTGCCGTCGAGATCCAGCGCGTTGATGACCTGGAACCACAGGCTGTTCTCCGTGCGCAGGTCGAGAATGCGCCTGAGCAGGTCCGAGGTTTTCTGCCGAAGCGGCGAAAAGGCTTCGGGGCCGACAAGATCGGCGACATCCACGAGACACATGCACAGCCAGCCAAGCGCTCGTGCCCAGTGGGCCTGGGAGCGGCCCGTTTTCGGGTCGGCCCAGTTCTGCTCACGCGCCTCGTCGAAGGCGTGGGCATAGAGACCGGTTTCGGGAACGTAGGTGGCCTCGAGGGCGACGCCGATCTGGCGGAGGGAATCCCTGATCAGGTCCGGTTCGTTGCGGGCATGGGAATAGCCGATCTGAAACGGTGCGGCCATGTAGAGCCCGTCCAGCCAGATCTGCCAGGGATAGCGTGCCTTGTGCCAGTAGACGCCGGACTTGGTCCTCGGATGTGTGGCGAGCTGTTCCGCGAGCAGGTCGGCGCAGGCCAGATAGCGGGGATCGCCGGTCATCATGTGGAGATAAAGCAGCGCCCCGCCAGCCCTGATGTTGTCGATATTGTATTCGCCGATCACATAGCCGGAGAGCCTCGGTCCCGGCAGGATCTGCGCGTCCACCAGGCGCTTCAGATGAGCGAGCCAGCGGTTTTCCCCCGTCGCGACATGAAGAAGTTCGAGGCCCCGGTAGATCAGGCCGTCCTCGTAGCACCAGGCGCCGCCCTTGTAGGGAGTGTAATCCGTTGCGTAACGGTTGAAAAAGTCGCTCAGCATGGCGGTCATCCTTCAGGGGCAAGTGTTATTCCGCCAACGACTTCCGCGAATTGCGCAAGGACGCCTTCATGTCGGCAGGCAGGAACGTGGCAGGCCATGAGCGGCACATCGGCCCGGGCATCGGGATCGAAGGAGACACGCATTCCGTCGATCCGGATGGCGGTGAACGGTGCCTCGGGAAGACCGAGCAGGGCGACGGCCGCCAGCTGCACGTTGCTGGCAGTGATATTCGAAAGCCGGATATCCGCGATCCGCGGTGTGGTTTCATCCACCGGTGCCGGGTCGCGAGACTGAACGGCGTCCGATTTTCCGTCCGGGTCGCAGAAATAGAAGGCGTTGGCGGCAAAGGCGGTCGCCACCCGGTCCATCTCCACGTCGTTCATCGCGATGTTTCCGACCATCCCGCCCCGGCCCCGGCGGGTCTTGATCCGGAGGCCGCGGTCGGTGCCGACGAAGCGGCAATGTTCGATCGTGACGCCGGTGATCCCGCCGCTCATCTCCGACCCGAGCACCACCGCGCCGTGGCCCCGTTCCATCAGGCAATGGCTGATCACGAGGTTCTTCGTCGGTGCCAGATGGTCTTCGCAAGCTCCGTTCCGCTTGCCGGCCTTCACAGCGATGCAATCGTCGCCGACCGAAAAATGGATGCCGGTCAGACGGGTGTCCATGCAGCTTTCCGGGTTCAGGCCGTCGGTGTTGGGACTGTCCGGCGGGTTCTCGATCTTCAGTGCCGCGGCGGTCAGGTTGCGGCAGTGAAAGGGGTGAACGGTCCAGGACGGCGAATTGCGGATTGTCAGGCCGGTCATGACCACGTCTTTGCAATGCGCCAGGAACACGGTGCGCGGCCTGCGCGCGTCCCGCCTGGTTTCCTTCGGCCAGCTCCACCAGTCGCCCCGGTCTCCGCCGCCATCGATGATGCCCCCTCCGGTCAGGGTGACGTCCGAGCAGCCGATCGCGTTGATCAGCGCGGCGAAGCTTCTTTCCGGCAGTCCCTCCCAGGTGCCGACGACTCGGCCACCTCCGTCCCGGTCGGTCAGGATCGGCCAGTCCCGCCAGTCGCCGATGGCGGCAAGCTCGGCGCCCTCGGTGAAGTGGACGGTCATGCTGGAGTGCAGGAACAGGGGACCGGTTACGAAGCGTCCCGCCGGGATCAGCAGCGTGCCGCCTTCCGGAACGGCGTTAATGGCCGCCTGCAGCAATGCGGAATTGTCGGCTGCCGCCGGATCCGCACCGAAATCCCAGGTGTCGACCGTTCCGGCGCAATCGCGGGTGCGGAATGCAAGGTTCCCGAGTGCCGAGGACAGGGCGTAGTCCGTCCCCGGCAGGAGATCGTTCAGCTGCAGGACCGCCCGCTCCGTGCGGCCGGAAGAGACCGTGCCGCCGGCTGCGGATTTCAGGATGAATCCGACCGGCTCCGGCAGGGCGTATTTCGCTCCGGACGGCGCAAGGAGAACGGTTGCCGTCCTTGGCGTGACGGCAATGAGCGAGAGAACGGTCATGGAATCTCTGCAGTCAAAAAGAGAAGAGGCGGCCGGTCATGCCGGCCGCCCCGGTCGGTCAGGGCTGGTATTCCTCGATGGCCTCGTTGACGCCGGCGATGATTTCCTCGGCGGCTCCGTTGGCATCGATCTGGCCGTAGGAATAGAGTTCCAGCGTATCCAGGAAGACGTTACGGACTTCCGGGTGTTCGTTCAGCGGCGAGACCGTCGGGCCGTCCGCGGCCATGATGATCGCGTTGGCTTCGGCGAGTTCCGGCTTGATGCCGCCGGCTTCCTTGAGCTGGCCGGCCGCTGCCTTGGACGCGGGCAGTCCGCGCGTGGTGCCGAGCGCCGCGATGCCTTCCGGTTCGTTCATAAGGCAGTTGAGGATCTGCGCGGCCGCTTCCGGGTTCTTCGAACGCTTGGAGATCGAGAACATCATCGACGGCTTGCGGTAGATGCCTTCCGTCACCGCACCTTCGCCGGTGAGCGTCTTGACCGGCACCAGCTTCTGGCCTTCCTGCAGCGGGTCGGAATATTTGAAATAGGTCGAATCCCACTCGTAGGATCCGCCGATATGGCCGTCAGCCCATTCCGGCTTTTCATAGAGCTCGGCCTTGCCCGCGGCATTGGCCTGCTCCTGGGTCATCACCACTCCCGCCTTCATCAGCTTGCCGTAGAAGTCGATCCCCTTGGCGAGTTCCTCGGGCGTCCAGGCAACCGTCACCGTTGCCGGGTCGATGAGGTCCTTGCCCGTCTGCTGGGTCGTGTAGAGCGAGACGAGCAGCACCGCTGTTTCCTTGATCGCGTTCAGCGGGAAATAATCCTCGCCCAGCTTGCCGCGGATTTCCCGGGTGGCTGCGAACAGCTCGTCAAAGTTCGACGGCAGCGGCACCCCCGCCTTGTCGAAGGTGGTCTTGTTGAAGAAGAACACCCGGCCCGTGGTCGAAACGGGAAGGCCGTTCAGGTGGCCGTTCACCGAGGTGGAATCGAGCTGCGCATCGGTCCAGTTGTCGAGCTGGATGACGCCGGCATAGTCCTTCAGGTCGGCGAAGCCTTCGCCGTTTGCGGAGAAGAGCGGCAGCCAGGGCCAGTTGATCTGCATGATGTCGGCTTCGGTTCCGCCGGCGATCTGCGTGGTGACCTTTTCCAGATGGCCCGACCAGCCGGTGAATTCCGGCTTGACGGTGTGGCCGTGCTTTTCGCCGCAGACCTTCAGGGCTGCCTGGGTCGCTTCGTGGCGGCTGTCGCCGCCCCACCAGCTCATGCGCAATTCCGCGGCGCCGGCTGCGGACACGGTTGTTGCAAGTGCGGTTGCCGTCAGCAATGCACCAAGTTCGAGTTTGAGTCCTGTCATTTCATCCTCCCATGACAATCAACACTCTTTGATATCAAAGCCCGGCAAGCGAGATGTTCTCCTCGCTGTGCCGGTCGAACAGATGGATCCGGTTTCCGTGGGGTTTGAGCGCGACCGTCTCGCCGCGTGTGGGAATTGCGGAAAGACGGTCGCTCGCTACGACGGCGACGAAGCTTTCGCCATTCACGCCGACGTGCAGGTTGATCTCGTGGCCGAGAAATTCGACGGTGGTCACGGTTCCCGAAAGGGCGTTTTCGGTGTCGGGCGGGCAGACGTCCAGGTGCTGCGGCCGGATGCCGAACTTGACCGGTCCCTCGGTAATGCCGAGACGCTCCCCGAGGCCTTCGGGCACCTTGACGGTCTGGTCGCCGAGGGTCAGGTGCGGGACGCCGTCCGGGGTGGTCAGGATGGCGTCCACCAGGTTCATTTCCGGCATGCCGATGAAGCCCGCAACGAAGGCGTTCGCCGGGCGTTCGTAGAGCGTCACCGGGTCGGCCACCTGCATGATGTGGCCCTCGCGCATGACGCAGATCCGGTCGCCCATGGTCATGGCTTCCACCTGGTCGTGGGTGACATAGACGACGGTCGCCGGCCGTCCTTCCGCCTTGAGACGCTTGTGCAGGTCGGTGATGCGCACCCGCATGGAGGCGCGCAGCTTGGCATCGAGATTGGAAAGCGGCTCGTCGAACAGGAAGACTTCCGGATGCTTGATGAGCGCCCGGCCGACCGCCACGCGCTGGGCCTGGCCGCCGGAGAGCTGCTTCGGCAGCCGTTCCAGCAGTTCCTCGATCTCCAGGACCTTCGAGACATCCTGGGTCGCGCCGTCGATTTCAGGGCGGGGACGGCCTTTCAGGCGCAGGCCGAAGGAGAGGTTGTTCCGGACCTTCATGTGCGGATAGAGCGCGTAGTTCTGGAACACCATGGCGATGCCGCGCTTGCCCGGAACGAGGTCGTTGACGACCCGCTCGCCGATGCGGATCTCGCCGCCGGTGATGGTTTCGAGACCCGCTATCATGCGCAGGGTGGTGGACTTGGCGCAGCCGGACGGGCCAACCAGCACCATGAACTCGCCTTCCTCGACGGTGAGGTCGATGCCATGCACGGCCTTGAAGCCGCTGCCGTAGGTCTTCTCGACGGACTTCAGTTGCAGCTCGGCCATCAGCCTTTGACCCCTCCTGTCGAGATTCCTTCGATGAAATATTTCTGGGCGAGGAAGAACACCGTCAGCGATGGCGCCAGCGCCAGCACGGACATGGCCAGGATCTGGTTCCAGTCGAAGGCCTCCGTCGTGTCGATGGAAAGCTTCAGCGCCAAGCTGACCGGGTACTTGTCGACCGACGAGATGTAGATCAGCGGCCCGAGGAAGTCGTTCATGGTCCACATGAACTGGAACAGGCAGACGGAAATGATCGCCGGCGCCAGCATGGGGACGACAATGTAGACGAGTGTCTGCAGGGTGTTGGCGCCGTCGACCCGGGCGGCTTCCTCCATATCGCGCGGGATGGCGCGCAGGAACTGGATCAGCATGAAGACAAAGAACGCGTCTCCGGCGACGGCCGACGGCACCCAGAGCGGCAGGAAGCTGTCCAGCCAGCCGATGTCGCGGAAGAGCAGGTATTGCGGGATGCGCGTAACCACGTTCGGCAAAAGCAGGGTGGCGATGACGGTGGCAAACAGGATGCGCTTGCCGGGAAACTCGAAGCGCGCGAAGCCGTAAGCAACCAGCGTGCAGGAGATCGCCGTGCCGATGACCTTGGGCGTGATGATCAGGAAGGTGTTCCAGAAGAACCGGCCGAAGGTGTAGGGCGTCGAGGTCTGCCAGCCCTTGATGTAGCCCGACAGCGTCGGCTCGCTGGGCCAGAAGGACGGGCTTGCGAAGATCTCGGCATTGGTCTTGAACGAGGCGCCGATCAGCCAGATCAGCGGATAGAGCATGATCAGTCCGAAGACCAGGAGAACGCCGTAGCGGATCGCGCTGGAGATGCGGCTGCGGCGGCGCAGCTTGATTTCCATGGCGGTTGCCGGTTCCTTTTTCTCCAGCAGTCTGTGCGGGTTCAGGTCGAAAGAGGCGGTCATGGTCAGCTCCTCTTGTCGCCGGCGTAATAGACCCACTTCTTGGACGACCAGAAGGCGATCAGAGTCAGGACCATGATGATGGCGAACAATGCCCAGGCGATGGTGGAGGCGTAGCCCATGTCGAAGCTCTTGAAGGCCTTTTCGTAGATGTAGAGGGGCAGGAGATAGGTCGATTTCAGCGGGCCACCCTCGGTGATGATGTAGGGGCCGTTGAATTCCTGGAAGGCCTGCACCGTCTGCATGATCAGGTTGAAGAAGATCACCGGGGTGATCAGCGGCAGGGTGATGTAGCGGAACAGGTGCCAGGGGTTGGCGCCGTCGATGGAGGCGGCCTCGTAGAGCGACTTGTCGACCGACTGCAGGGCCGCGAGGAAGATCACCATGGCCGAGCCGAACTGCCAGCATCGCAGCAGCGTGATGGTGATCAGCGCGTTCTGGGGATCACCGAACCAGTTGATGGGCTCGAAGCCGAAGACGCCGATGATCATGTTGACTAGGCCGGTCTGGGCGAAGATGTAGCGCCACAGGACGGCGATGGCGATGGAGCCGCCGAGGATCGACGGCACGTAATAGGCCGTCCGAAAGAAGTTGATCGCCTTGAGCCGGTAATTGAGGATCACCGCGATCAACAGGGCGAAGGCGAGTTTCACCGGAACGGTCATGAAAACGTAGAGCAGCGTCACCGTCAGCGACCGGTCGAACGTGCGGTCGCGGGTGAAGAGCTTGATGTAGTTGTCCAGTCCCGTCCAACCGGGCGTCGACAGCAGGTCGTAGTCGGTAAAGCTGAGGTAGAAGGACGCGGCGAACGGAAACGCCGTGAAGAGCAGGAGCCCCGCCACGTAGGGCGCCACATAGAAATAGCCGAGATACTTGCTGTCACCACCCACGGGCGTGCCTCCGGTTCAGTTCGTGCCTGAAGGCAGCTTGCGGGCAGGGGTGCCGCGGAACAATCGGCAATTGGAGCGAGACGGTTCCCAAAGCCCGGCAACGGTGCTCGCGGACGCGGAACTGCTGGCACCGCAAGGGCTCGATCCTGATCGCTTGTATTCGGAAACTTTCATGTCTCTCGCAAAAAGTGCCGTCACGCGCCCGATCGGACGTTTTCGTCCCGGCGCAAGTCTGGCACACTTTCCTCCCAAGGAGAGCGGATGTTTGACATTGTATTGCTCTCACTCCTGCGATTTTAACGCTCCGCCCGGCAAATCCGAATGAAGGCAAATAAACAAAAACATGGATAAAATTGAACATAGTCCTCTCAATCGTATTCCGGTCCAGGCACTGTCGCTCCGGCTCGCCCGCACGCCGATCCGCATGCAGCACGCACGCACCTGGCGGATCGACAAGATCAATCCGGTGCACGACCTGGTCTTCTGCCTCACGGGCAAGGCCCGCTACCGGGTGGGGGAGGAGGGTTTCGCGCTTTCGGAAGGCGAGGCGATGCTGATCCGGGCGCGGGAAAGATTCCGGGGTGTCCATGGCGGCGGCGCGGCCGACTATACTGGCGTCGCCCAGCACTTCACGCTGGATCTCTTCGGCAGGGCCGACCTGATCGACCAGATGGTACTGCAGCGGACGGTAAGGCTCAGCAACTGGCCGGTCCTGAAGCCGCTGATCGAGCATTACCGGGTCATGGCTGCGACCACCAGCCCGACTCTCGTCCAGCATCACCAGTTCATGGTGCTGCTGCTCGCATTTCTCGACGATGCCTTCGAGGGCTGGCGGGAGGAGGGCGACCTGCTCGCCAACCAGGGCCAGCTGTCGCTGCAGATCATGCTGCTCGCCTCAAGGCTTGCCGCCGAGCCGCTGCTGGACGGCGGCCTGGAAAAGGCGATGGCGAAGGTGCCCTACAACCGAGATTATTTCCGCCGGGCCTTCCGGGACCGGATCGGCATGACGCCTCAGAAATACCTGGAGTTTAAGCGGATGGAATATGCCGTCCACCGGCTGGGCCTGGGCCAGACCGTCAAGGAGACCGCGGCCGAACTCGGTTATTCGGATCCCTATTTCTTCAGCCGCATGTTCAAGCAGTATATCGGCGCGAGCCCCTCGAGCTACCGGCTGAAACGCACCGCGCGGTCGCGCTACAGGTTCGTGGAGTAGGGCTCACGCCCGGCTCCTGGCCCTAGAGCATCGGGCGATAAGTCTGCACCATTTGATGTTTGAAAGCAGCCCATTCGGCAAGGCGCGTCGCGCAGGGCGATACGGTGTATCGGGCAAGCGGCGCAACGCTGCCGAGGGGCTGCTTTCCATCACCCGAAGGGCCGGTCTCCCTTGCCCGCTGACATCGTTGGATCGCGCTTGTGGTGGGAAACACCACTGCGCGCAATCCGCCTCCTCAGCAGACAAGGGAGATCCGGTCAAATGGTGCAGACTTATCGCCCGATGCTCTAGACGCTCGAGTGCTTCAGCCCCGCAACGATCCCGCGCAGTTCGGCAAGGCCGCGCATGCGGCCGATGAGCGGGTAGCCCGGATGGGCGCCCTTTTCGGTGTCCCACAGAAGCTCGTGGCCGTGGTCCGGCCGGAAGACGATGGCGGCGTCCGCCCGGCCCTCCGCCTGCCGGCGCTTTTCCTCGCGCATCAGAACGCCGAGCAGTTTCGGCATGTCGGTGTCGCCTTCGAGGTGAGCCGCTTCCTCGAAGGATCCCGAGGGTTCCTTGGCGACGTTTCTCAGATGGGTGAAGTGAATTTTGCCGGCAAACTTTTCCGCAATGGCCGGGACGTCGTTTGCCGGGTTGGCTCCCAATGAGCCCGCACACAGGGTCAGGCCGTTGGACGGGCTTTCATGGGTGGAAAGGATCCAGCCGATGTCCCCGGCGTTGGAGACGATGCGCGGTAGGCCAAGCAGGTCGCGCGGCGGATCGTCCGGATGGACGCCGAACCTGAGCCCCAGTTCCTCGGCAGTGGGGATGACCTCGTCGAGGAAGCGCTTGTAGTTGCCGCGCAGGGCGTCCCGGTCCATGTCGGCATAAGGCGCGAGCGCCCGCTTCAAACCTTCGACGTCATAGCGGTCATAGGCGCCCGGAAGGCCCGCCATGATCGCGGTGACGAGCGTGTCCTTGTCCGCCGGCCCGGCCTTGTCGAACCAGGCTTTCGCGGCGGCGATGTTCTCCGCCGTGTAGTCCTGTTCCGCGCCGGGCCGCTCGATCATGAAAAGCTCGAACGCCGCCATCTTGTCGATGGAAAACCTGAGGCAGGTTCCACCGCGGCCGACCGGTGCGGTCAGGTCGGTGCGGGTCCAGTCCAGCAGCGGCATGAAATTGTAGCAGATCACCTCGATGCCTTCCGCGGCGAGGTTCGCCATGGATTGCCGGTAATTGGCGAAGAGCTGCGTCAGGTCGCCTTCGCCGCGCTTGATCCGCTCGTGGATGGGCAGGCTCTCGACGACCGTCCAGTCGAAACCGGCAGCCCGGATCTGCGCCTTGCGGTCGGCGATCGCCTCGCGCGGCCAGACCTCGCCATAGGGGATTTCGTGCAGGGCAGTGACGATGCTCGATGCCCCGGTCTGCGCGATTTCGGAAAGGGAGATGCGGTCCAGGCCGCCATACCAGCGCCAGCCTTCGATCATGCGAGTGCCTCGAGCGTGTTGTGGACTCCGTCGGAGGTCAGCTGCGCATAGGCGGCCGTCACTTGCGCCCGGATAGCGTTGGCAAGGCCTTCGTCGAAAATGTCGGCAACTCCCAGAAGTGCCGTGACCTTGCCTTCCGGACCGTCTCCGGCGGCGGAAAGGGACTTGAGCCGGACGTTCAACGGATCGCGCACGTCGATCGGGTTGCCGGTCAGATCGGTGCCGCCGACATAGATCATCCACGCGGCGATGGCGGTGATCAGGTCCGGGCAGGACCGGCCTGCCGACAGGTTGTCGCGCAGCGTGCCGAGGATCCGCTGGGGCAGCTTCTGGCTGCCGTCCATGGCGATCTGCCAGGTCCGGTGGCGGATGCCGGGGTTCGAATAGCGGTCGAACAGCGCGTCGGCATAGCCGGCAAGGTCGATCCCGGGCGGCGCGGTGAAGGAGGGAATGATCTCATCGCTCCAGAGATGTTTGACATAGCGGGCGAAAACCGGGTCGGCGACCGTTTCCGCGATGGTTTCATGCCCGGCCAGATAGCCGAGATAGGCGAGCGAGGAATGCGTGCCGTTGAGCATGCGGAGCTTCATGTGCTCGTAAGCGGTCACGTTCTCGACCAGCTCGACACCGACGGCCGCCAAGTCCGGCCGGGCGTCCGCACCATAGGCGGGAACGAAATCGTCCTCGACCACCCATTGCCGGAACGGCTCGTGCATCACCGGCGCCGCGTCGAACCGGCCGGTCTTTTCGGCAAGGTCCTCGATATCCTCCGGCTTGGTCGCCGGCACGATCCGGTCGACCATCGTGGCCGGGAAACGCCCTTCCGCTTCGATCCAGGCGGCCAGCTCCGGATCGATATCCCCGGCAAGCTGCAGGACGATCCCCTTCACCAGGCGGCCGTTGTCCGGAAGGTTGTCGCAGGTCAGCACCGTGAAGGGCGGCAATCCGGCGGCCTTGCGGCGCTGCAGGGCGCGGACGAGATACCCGGGCGCCGATAGCGGCAGGTCGTGCGTCAGATCGTACTGGATATTTGGATGCTTGCGGTTGAGCCTGCCGGAAGCCGGATCGTGGCAATAGCCCTTTTCGGTCACGGTGAGCGTGACGATGCGGATGCCGGGATCGGCCATCGAGGCCAGCACCGCTTCCGGATCTTCCGGCGCGACGAGCACGTCGCGGACGATCTCGACCTGGCGGAGCGTGGCGCCGTCGGGGCCGAGTTCCTGGGCGGTGTAGACGAAGTCCTGCGGGGCGAGCAGGTCGCGTGTCGACGGGCTTTGCAGGCTGACGCCGACGATGCCCCAATTCTCGTCTCTGGCCCCGTCCCCGGCTCCGCCGGATTTTTCCACCGCCTCCTCGACATAGATAGCGCCGAAGGCCCGGAAGAAAGCTCCGAGACCCAGATGCACGATGCCCGCCTTTGGGGCGGGGCCCTTCTGACGCGAAAGGCGCGGCAAGCTATCTTGCAAGCCAGCCTCCGTCGACATTGAGGACCGCTCCGTGGATGTATTTCGCCGCCGGAGACGCCAGGAAGACCGCGGCCTCGCCAATGTCGCTCGCCTCGCCCCAGCGTCCGGCCGGGATGCGTTCCAGGATCTGGCGGCTGCGTTCCGGATCGTTGCGCAGAGCCTCGGTGTTGTTGGTGGCGATGTAGCCCGGCGCGATGGCGTTGACGTTGATGCCCTTGGCCGCCCATTCGTTGGCGAGCAGCTTGGTGATGCCGGCGACGCCATGCTTGGAGGCGGTGTAGGACGGCACGCGGATGCCGCCCTGGAAGGAGAGCAGCGAGGCGATGTTGACGATTGCCGCCTGCCGGCCCTCTGCCAACGCCGCCTTGCCGAAGGCCTGGCAGGTGAAGAAGACGGCCTTTAGGTTCACGTCCATCACGTCGTCCCAGTCGGCCTCGGTGAAATCGATCGAATCCGCCCGGCGGATGATCCCGGCATTGTTGACGAGGATGTCGATCCGTTCCTTTTCGAAGAGCGGGACGGCGGCCATCGGATCGGCGAAGTCGAGCGGCACGTGACGGCCCCTGGCGACGTCGATCATCGACAGGGTCTCGTCACAGTCGCGGCGCGCGGCGCACAGCACTTCAGCGCCCGCCGCGCCCATGGCGACGGCGATCGCCTGGCCGATGCCGGTATTTGCCCCGGTCACCAGGGCGCGCTTGCCTTCAAGCGAGAAGGGGCTCACCGCAGGTCTCCCATCGCCACCATGTCCATGTCGGTGAAGTCGACATTGTCGCCGGCCATCGCCCAGCAGAAGGTATAGGCGCCGGTGCCCGCGCCGCAGTGGATCGACCAGGGCGGCGAGATGACCGCTTCCTCGTTGGCCATGACGAGATGGCGGGTTTCTTCCGGCCGTCCCATGAAGTGGAACACGCGCTGTTCCGGGCCGAGCTCGAAATAGAGATAGGCTTCCATGCGCCGGTCGTGCAGGTGGGCGGGCATGGTGTTCCAGACCGAGCCGGTCGCGAACTGGGTGTAGCCCATCAGGAGCTGGCAGCTCTCGGCGACTTCCGGATGCAGGAACTGCAGGATGACGCGCTCGTTGGAGGTCTCGGCGGAGCCGAGCTCGACCCGGCGGGCATCCTCCACCTTGATCAGTTTCGTCGGGCAGGTGCGGTGCGCGGGCGCGGACAGGATGTAGAACCGGCCGGGGCCGGAAAAGGTGACCGGTCCGGAGCCCATGCCGATATAGAGCACGTCGCCACGGCCGACCTTGTAGGTCTCGCCGCTTGCCTTGACGGTTCCGGCATCGCCGATGTTGAGAATGCCGAGCTCGCGCCGGTCGAGCAGCGACGGCGTGCCGGCCTCGGCGACCCGGTCGAGCACCAGTTCGCCGGACCCGGGAACGGCGCCGCCCAGGATCAGCCGGTCATAATGGGTATAGACCAGATTGATCTCGCCTTCGACAAACAGGCCGGAGGCGTGGAAGTGATCGCGAATGCCCTGCGTATCGAGCTTCCTGGCGGTTTCCGGGTCGATCGCGTAGCGGGTGACGACATTGGTCATGGCACTTGTCCCTGGGTGTGATTTGCGGAATGGTTTCTTAAAGAAAATCGTCGCGGCGCGGCGTGAAGGTGTCGATCAGCGTTCCCGGTTCCAGGCAGATGCAGCCGTGCATGGCCTCGGAAGGGATGACGAAACTGTCGCCCGGTCCGACCTCGAATTCCTCGCCGTCGATGGAAAAGCGGAACCGGCCGCTTTCGACATAGGTCGACTGCACGTGCGGATGATTGTGGAGGCTGCCCTCCGCGCCCTCTTCCTGGAAGCGGAAGGCGACGACCATCAGGTTGTCGCTGTCTGACAGAACCTGGCGGCGGATGCCGGGATCCGCTGCGACTTCCGGAAAGGTCTTTACAAACATCGGGATCACCTTCAGTGGAACAGCGACGGCAGCCAGAGCGACAGTGCCGGGATATAGGTCACGAGCAACAATGTGAAGACGGCGGCGCCGTAAAACGGCCAGATGGTCCGGATCGCGTCCCAGACCGAGATCTTGCCGACCGCACAGCCGACGAACAGCACCGTGCCCACCGGCGGCGTGCACAGACCGATGCCGAGATTGAGCACCAGGATGACGCCGAAATGGACCGGATCGACACCGAAGGCGGTCGCGACGGGCAGGAAGATCGGTGTGGTGATCACGATCAGCGGCGACATGTCCATGAAGGTGCCGAGGAACAGGAGCACGATGTTGATCATCAGAAGGATGATAAGCGGGTTTTCCGAAATCCCCTTCAGGAAGGCGACGAGCTGGGCCGGAATGTGCAGGAAGGCGAGCAGCCAGCCGAAGGAGGCGGCCGAGCCGATGACCAGGAGCACCATGGCCGTCGTGCGGACGGCGGCCTTCGTCGCGGCGACGAATTCGGGCCAGTGCATGGTGCGGTAGGCGAGCGTCGTGACCAGCAGCGCGTAGACGGCCGCGATGCACGAGCTTTCTGACGCGGTGAAGATGCCGGAGCGGACGCCGCCGAAGATGATCGCTATCAGAAGCAGGCCCGGGATCGCGTTGACGAACAGCGCGCCGAGCGCGGACCAGCCAGGAAAGGACTCCGTCGGATAACCGGCCTTCTTGGCGACGAACCAGGCCGTCACCATCAAGGAGATGGCCAGCAGCAGGCCGGGAAAGATGCCCGCGGTGAACAGGTCGGCGATGGACAGACGCCCGCCGGCGGAGATCGAGTAGATGATCATGTTGTGCGATGGCGGCAGCATCAGCGCGATGATCGAGGATATCACCGTGACGTTCACGCCGTATTCGATCGAGTAGCCCTTTTCCTTCATCTGCGGGATCATCAGGCCGCCAATGGCGGTCGCGTCCGCCGCTGCCGATCCGGAAATGCCGCCGAAGAGCACGGAAGCGGCAATGTTCACCTGGCCGAGGCCGCCGCGCATGTGGCCGACGACCGCGCCTGCAAGCGCCACGAGCCTGCGGGCGATGTCGCCGCGCACCATCAGTTCGCCGGCGAAGATGAAGAACGGGATCGCCATCAGCGCGAACACGGACACGCCGGAATTCAACCGCTGGAAGACGATGACCGGCGGCAGGTCCATATAGAGCACGGTCGCGAGCGACGCGGCGCCGAGGCAGAAGGCGACCGGCGTGCCGATCAGCAGCAGGACGACGAACGTGCCGAAGAGGATATACGGTTCCATGTCAGGCCTCTTCCAGCATTTCGTCGCCGAAGCGGGCGGTCGGAAGACCGGCCGCGCGGCGGATAAGACGTTCAAGCGAAAAAAGGAAAACGAGACAGCCGCCGGCAACCAGCGGCAGGAAGTCGAAGGCCCCCGAAATTCCGAGCGAGGGCAGGATCACGTCCCAGGCGGACAAGGCGAGCTCCGCGCCGTACCAGGCCATGCCGGCCCCGAAGGCGGCGACCACAGCGTCGGAGATGCTGTAGAGGATCAGCTTCGTATCCTGAGGCAGGAAATAGAGCAGGACATCGAAACTGAGATGATAACCCTCCCGGATGCCGACTGCGGCGCCGAGAAAAATGAACCAGCCCATCAGGATGACGGAGGCCGGTTCGCTCCACACCAGGCTGTCGTTCATGACGTAGCGCATGAAGACCTGCGCGGTGATGAAGGCGGTCATGAGAAGAAGACCCGTTCCCGCCAGCCACAGGGCAGCCGTCGAGACAAGGCGCATCACATGCGCTGCGAATGTCAGATGAGTTTGCACGTCGGTGTCCTGAAGGCGTGCCCGCGGCCGGTTGCGGCCGCGGGCTTTTAAGCATTTAGTCGGTCGCGCGGATGCGGGAGACCAGGTCCTTCAGCTTGTCTGATGTGACATGCTTTTCATAGACGCTGTCCATGGCCGCCATGAACGGCTCCTTGTCGATCTCGGTGATGACCTCGACACCGGCGGCGCGAACCTTCTCTTCGGAAGCCTTTTCGCGGGCCTGCCACTGCTCACGCATGAACGGGACGGACTCCTTGGCGGCCTGGCGGATGGCAGCCTGATCTTCCGGAGACAGCTTGTCCCAGCTCTTCTTCGACATGACGAGGACTTCCGGAACGATCAGGTGTTCGTCCAGGGTGTAGTAGCCGGCAACTTCGAAATGGCCGGAAGACTCGTAGGACGGCCAGTTGTTTTCCGCGCCGTCGATGACGCCCGTCTGGATCGATGAATAGACTTCGCCATAGGGCATCGGCGTGGCGTTGGCGCCGAGCGCCGTCATCATGTCGACGAAGATGTCGGATTGCATCACGCGGACCTTCATGCCTTCGAGGTCTTCAATCGATTTGATCGGTTTGACCTTGTTGTAGAAGCTGCGCGAGCCACCGTCGTAGAACGCCAGGCCGACATAGCCGTGCGGTTCGAAGGCGGCCAGGATCTCGTCGCCGATCGGGCCGTCCATGACATGGTGCATGTGCTCGACGCCCTTGAAGACGTAGGGCAGGGAAACGACCTTGGTCTCTTCGACCAGGTTGTTGAACGGGCCCATGGAAACGCGGTTCAGGTCGATGACGCCGAACTTGGTCTGTTCGATGGTATCCTTTTCCTGGCCCAACTGTGCGGAGTGGAACACTTCCACGCAGATCCGGCCGTCGGTGCGCTCTTCGAGCAGCTTGCCCATCTGCTTGACCGCTTCAACCGTCGGATAGCCGTCCGGATGGGTGTCGGACGATTTCAGCGTCACCTCGCAGGCGACGGCGGCGGATGTGAAGGCCGCCGTGGCCAACAGCGTTGCCGCCAAAGACTTCAATACATTCATAACTTCCTCCCTGGAATTGCTCGTCAGAGCCGGTAGGCCTGCTTCACAAGCCTGTACGTGAGGTCATGAGCGACCTCGTAAGCCTCGTCCTCGTCCAACCTTCCGGAGGTCACGAGGGATGCGAGGTAAGCGCAGTCGACCCGGCGGGCCACGTCGTGGCGGGCGGGGATCGAACAGAATGCCCTGGTGTCGTCGTTGAAGCCGACGGTGTTGTAGAAGCCGGCGGTTTCCGTGGTCATTTCGCGGAAGCGGCGCATGCCTTCCGGGCTGTCGTAGAACCACCAGGCAGGGCCGAGTTTGAGGACCGGATAGACGCCGGCCAGCGGTGCCAGTTCCCTGGAATAGGCGGTCTCGTCCAGGGTGAAGAGGATGATGGAGAGACCCTTCTCCACGCCGACCGCGTCGAGCAGCGGCTTCAGCGCGGTGACGTAGTTGGTCTGCGTCGGGATATCGAATCCCTTGTCGCGGCCGAAGGCGTTCATGACCGTCTTCGAATGGTTCCGGTAGCTGCCCGGATGGATCTGCAGGACGAGACCGTCCTCGATGCTCATGCGCGCCATTTCGGTCAGCATGTGGCCACGGAAGGCGTCTGCCTCTTCCGGCGTGCAGCTTCCCTTGAGCGCCTTCTGGAACAATTCGTCCGCCTTTGCTTCGGGGAGGTTTTCCGTGCGGGCGGTGGCGTGGCCGTGGTCGGAGGAGGTCGCGCCGAAGGACTTGAAATAGGCGCGGCGCACCCGGTGGGCATTGAGATATCCCTGCCAGGAGGTGGCGTTCTCGCCGGTCAGCTCGCCGAGTGTCTCGACATTCGCCTGAAAGCCCTCGAACTCCGGATCGACCACGGAATCCGGCCGGTAGGCGGTGACCACACGGCCGGTCCAGTCGCTGTCGCGGATCTGGCGGTGCCATTTCAGTTCGTCCAGGGGCGACTCGGTCGTGGCGATGACCTCGATGTTGAAACGCTCGAACAGCGCGCGCGGCCGGAACTCCGGACGGGTCAGGCAATCGGCGATGTGGTCGTAGGCCTCGTCCGCCGTCTCCGCCGAAATCCGCCTGGTCCAGCCGAAGACCTCCTGGAAGGAATGCTCCAGCCACATGCGCGAGGGCGTTGCCCGGAAGAGGTGGAAATTCTCCGCGAAGGTCCGCCAGATCTTGCGGCTGTCGGTTTCGGTCCAGCCGCCGTCGATCCGTGGCACGCCGAGCTCGGTGAGATCGATGCCCTGGGAGAACAGCATGCGGAAGACATAGTGGTCGGGAACGATGAAGAGCTGCGCCGGGTCGGGGAAGGCCTCGTTTTCGGCATACCAGCGCGGATCGGTGTGGCCGTGCGGGCTGACGATCGGCAGGTCCTTCACGGTCTCGTAGAGCGCGTGGGCGAGCGAGCGGGAGGATGGGTCCGCCGGAAACAGGCGGTGCGGATCGAGCCCGTTCTTTGAGATGGCCGGAGCTTCCGCTATTCCCAGTGTCATTTGGTCCTCCTCGACCGGCAATCGGGTGCAGCGCATGTTGCGACTAGTAAACTGATATGCTAGTTGAGTAGGCGAGTCAACGGAGAGAAGGCCGATGTCAGAAACGAGCGCCTTGAAGGTGCTGGAACCGATAAAGATCCCGACGGTGGCCGACACGGTCTTCGAGGAGCTGCATCAGCAGATCCTGTCCCTGGAGCTCGCGCCGGGAACCCGGGTTTCGGAGGTCGAGGTGTCCAAGGCTTTCGGCGTGTCACGCCAGCCGGTGCGGGATGCCTTCTATCGCCTGTCCCAACTCGGATTTCTGTCCATCCGGCCGCAGCGCGCCACCGTCATCACCAAGATTTCGGAAGACGCCGTGCTCAAGGCTAGGTTCGTGCGCACCGCGCTCGAAATCGCCTGCCTGCGTGCGGCCATCGAGGTCATCACGGACGAGGATCTGAGGGACCTCGAAAAGCTCCTGACGGAACAGCAGGCCGCCGTGACGGCGAACGAGCGCCAGCTCTTTCACCGCCTCGACGACGATTTCCACCGCCGGATCTGCGACATTTCCGGTCACGATTACGTCTGGGCGCTTATCCGCGAACAGAAGGCCCATATGGACCGGGTGCGGTTCCTGTCGCTGGCCTCCGGCGCACAGGCAGCGCTCGACGACCATGTCCGTATCGTTTCCGCCCTCCGCGAAGGCGACAACGACCGGGCGATCACCCGGCTGACGGAACATCTCGGCCGGATCGAAACGATCCTTGGCCGGATCCGTGCCGAAAATCCCAATCATTTCGAGGAATAACCGATGGCGAAGCGTTTTCTCGCGATCGGCGAGTGCATGGTCGAGTTCTCGCCGACGCCTGAGGGAACCTACGCGATCGGCTTCGCGGGCGATACGTTCAACACCGCCTGGTACGCACGCCGGCTCGCGGCGCCCGAGGAGTTCGGGATCGGCTATATCACCGCCGTCGGCGATGACGACCTGTCCAAGCAGCTGGTGGGTTTTGTCGAGGCAGCCGGGATTACGCCTGAGATCAGGACCGTTCCCGGAGCCGCGCTGGGCATGTACATGATCTTCCTGGAGAACGGCGAACGCAGCTTCCAGTACTGGCGCTCCCAATCCGCCGCCCGCCACCTCGCCGACGATCTGACGGTTCTTGCGGACATCTCGGAGGGCGACGCGGTCTATTTCTCGGGCATCACCGTCGCCATCCTGCCGGATGATGGGCGTCTGCGTTTGCTGGAGGTTTTGGCAAAGGCCGCCGCGAAGGGGGCGGAGATCGTCTTCGACCCGAACCTGCGGCCGCGCCTCTGGGCGAACACGGAAGAGATGTGCCGGTGGACGATGAAGGCCGCGGCTGCCGCCGGGATCGTGCTGCCGTCCTTCGAGGACGAGGCCGCGCAGTTCGGCGACCGGGACCCGGACGGCACGGCGGAGCGCTATCTGGAGAACGGTGCGCGGCTCGTGGTCGTCAAGAACGGCGGAGATGCGATTACCGTTCACAGCGCGGACGGCGACAATTTCCGCTACCAGCCCGAACCGCTCGACGCCGTCGTCGACACGACCGCCGCGGGCGACAGTTTCAACGCCGCTTTCCTGGTCGACTACCTCAACCGCTCCCGCCCGCGCGAGGCCGTCCGCGCCGGCTGCGCACTCGCCCGCCACGTCATCGCCAGCCGCGGCGCGCTGGTGCCGGTGCCGGGGATCGACATGATCAGTTCCAGGGCCAGGCTGAGTGCGTAGACGCGTGTCGGAAGACGCCACGATCTCAAGGATCCGCAGTCAACGGATTTGGGTAGCAGGTCCGGAGTGCGCAGCCCATCCTTCGAGACAGCGTTGACGCGCTTCCTCAGGATGAGGATGAGTGCGTGGCTTTGCCTGCGGTGCTTCCATTTCCACCATCCTCATGCTGAGGAGGGCCGCCGAAGGCCCGTCTCGAAGCATGGGCCACGTGTCCGGAAGACCGCCACTCCTTCCCGTCATTTCAGACAAGCACCGCAAAGCTGTGCGCCGATCTGGAATCTAGACATATTTCGCGCTTTGCGCGTCCGAGCGCGTCCGAATTTCAGGTCTGACAGGAGCTCATTAGCGTTCGCGCTGAAACGCTGGATTCCAGATCGGCGTGCAGCATGCGCTGCACTTGTCTGGAATGACGGTGGGTGGGATGGAGCGCTTCCCAAAGCCGTAAACTGCTGATCAAGCTGCGTTTCGATCAACGCAATTCCTTTAGACAATCCCGCCACCGGCTCCGGACACCTCCGGCCGCTCGCCTGCGACCTTCTGCCGGTATCCCGAAGCCCGGTAGGCCGCGACCGGGTCGACGGCGCCGCCGGTTTCCAGTCGGGCCATCGCGAGGATCGGTTCCACGTCGGTGCGGAAGGCGGTCTTCAGCGTGGTGGTTGCCATCAGGGCGTCGTTGTCCTGCTGATAGCCCTCGAGCGCCGTGCGGTCGACCAGCAGGGCCTGGGCGTAGGCGCGCTGGACTTCCATGGCGCTGACCATCAGGCTCTCGATCGGGTCGGTCACGTTGTGCGACTGGTCGAGCATATGGGCCGGATCGAACCCGGGCGCCTTGCGGGTCTCGGCATCCACCAGTTCGTTGAAGACCAGGAACAGGCGGTACGGGTCGATGGACCCGGTGTCGAGATCGTCGTCGCCGTATTTGCTGTCGTTGAAATGGAAGCCGCCGAGCTTGCCGAACTGGATCAGCCGGGCGACGATCATCTCGATGTTGACGTTGGGCGCATGGTGGCCGAGATCGACGAGGCAGAAGGCACGGTCGCCCAATTCCTGCGCGATCATGTAGTTGGTGCCCCAGTCCTGGACGACGGTCGAATAGAAGGCGGGCTCATAGATCTTGTGCTCGGTGAAGAGCCGCCAGTCTTCGGGCAATTTGGCATAGATTTCTTTGGCGGAGTCGAGATAGCGCTCGAACTGCTTCGTGAAGTGGCTCTGGCCCGGGAAGTTCGAGCCGTCGCCGATCCACACCGTCAGGGCTTTCGAGCCGATGGCCTTGCCGATCTCGATGCATTCCAGATTGTGCTCGACCGCCTGGCGGCGGGTCGCCGCATCCGTGTGCGACAGCGATCCGAACTTGTAGGAATGCGCCTGGCCGTCCTGGTCCTGGAAGGTGTTGGAGTTCATGGCGTCGAAGCCGAGCCCCAGCGCGCCTGCCTTGGCCTTCAGCTCCGTCGGGTCGGCCTTGTCCCAGGGGATATGCAGCGACACGTTCGGCGTCGCGCGGGTCAGTTGCTGGATGACCGCGCAATCCTCCAGCTTGTCGAAAATGTTGCGCGGCTCGCCCTTGCCCGGAAAGCGGGCGAAGCGGGTTCCGCCGGTGCCCACGCCCCAGGAGGGGATGGCGACGCCATAGGCCGCGACTTTCTGCTTGACCGCGTCGATGGCGATGCCGCGCCGGTCGAGCCGTTCGCCGAGGCTCTCGTAGTCGCGCTTCAGATCGTCGCTGCGCGCTTCGTTTTCCCCGGCAACGAGGGAGGTGTCGATCGTCATGGGAAGATCCTTTCCCGGATTTCGCTAGATCCTGTGTAACTTGAAAGCGGCTTTTCCACGCCACGGCCTCATCCTGAGGAGCGCGCCTGCGCGCGTCTCGAAGGATGGGCGGCAGGCTCCGGACAAGCGGCCCATCCTTCGAGACGGACCTGACGGTCCACCTAGGATGAGGCCGTGTGTGCGGCCGTGATTTGAATTGCTACCGCGTGAAGGCCTGAACGTTGCCGGCGTCGACATTGATGATGTTGCCGGTCGATTTCGCCGAGGAGGAAGAGGCGAAGAAATAGGTCGCCTCGGCGATGTCCTCCGGCAGCACGGAAAGCTTGAGGAGCGAGCGCTGACGGTAATGCTCCTCCAGTTCCGACGTGTCCTTGCCGTAGGCTTCCGCGCGTTCCTTCAGCCAGTCGCCCGACCAGATCTTCGAGCCGCGCAGGACCGCGTCCGGATTGACGACGTTGACGCGGATGCCTTCCGGGGCGCCTTCGAGGGCAAGACAGCGGGCGAGATGCAGTTCGGAGGCCTTGGCCGTGCAATAGGCGCTGGCGCCGGGGGAGGCGGCGAGGCCGTTCTTGGAGCCGATGAAGACGATGGAGCCGCCGATGCCCTGCTTCTTCATCACCTGGAAGGCGGAGCGCGACACCAGGAAATAGCCGGTCGACAGGATCGACATGTTGCGGTTCCACAGGTCCAGTGAGGTTTCCTCGACCGGTGCGGAGGAGGCGATGCCGGCATTGGAGACGAGAATGTCGACGCCGCCGAATTCCATCGCTGCGCGGGCGAAGCTGTCGGCGACGGCGTCCTCGCTGGTCACGTCCATGGCGACCGTGCGCACGACGTCCTTCGAATAGCGGCTTTCGAGATTTTCGGCGGTGGCGGCGAGCGCGTCCGCGTCGATGTCCGCCAGCACAACGCAGGCGCCCTCGCGCAGGAAGCGCTCGGCCGTCGCTGAGCCGATGCCGCCCGCACCACCGGTCACCAGCGCGATCCGTCCGGCCAGGCTTTTCGGTTTCGGCATGCGCTGCAGCTTCGCCTCCTCCAGAAGCCAGTATTCGATGTCGAAGGCTTCCTGTTCCGGCAGGCCGCAATAGGTGGAGACGCTGGAAGCGCCGCGCATCACGTTGATGGCGTTGGTATAGAATTCGCCCGAGATGCGCGCCGTCGCCTTGTCCTTGGCGAAGGTGATCATGCCCACACCGGGCACCAGATAGACGACGGCGTTGGGATCGCGCAGGGCCGGGCTGTCGGCGTGCTTGCAGCGCTCGTAATAGGCCGCGTAATCCTCGCGGTAGGCGGCGACCGCATCGGCCAGTCCGGCGAGCGTTGCCTCCACATCCGGGTTCGCGGGATCGAAATCGACCACCAGCGGGCGGATCTTGGTGCGCAGGAAATGGTCCGGGCAGCTCGTGCCGAGCCGGCCGAGCGCTTCCATGTCGTTGGAGCAGACGAATTCCAGCACCGCGTCGCTGTCGTCGAAATGGCCGACCATGTGCTGCTTGGCGGACACCATGCCGCGGATCGCCGGCATCAAGCGGGCGGCGATGTCGCGGCGGTCCGCGGGCGGCAGGGCACGGTGTTTCGAGCCGCCGAAGGCATCCTTGCCGGCGGTCTTTTCTTCAAACCAGGCTATCGCCTTGTTGATGATCTCAAGCGTGGTCTCGTAGCAGGTCTTGGCGTCGTCCGCCCAGGTGAAGAGACCGTGGCTTTCCAGAACGACGCCGCGTGCGTCCGGGTTTTCCAGACAGAACTTCTCCAGCCACAGGCCGAGCTCGTAGCCCGGGCGCTTCCAGGGCAGCCAGCCGATGTCGGCGCCGAAGATCTCCTGCGTGATCGCCTTGCTGTCGGAAGCCGCCGCGATCGCGATGATCGCGTCCGGATGCATGTGGTCGACATGCTTCTTCGGCACATAGGCGTGGAGGGGAGTGTCGATGGAGGCCGCGCGCGCATTGAGGTTGAAGGTGCAATGGGGCAGGTAGCCGACCATCTCGTCCTCGAACTCCACGCCGCGATAGAGGTCCTTCAGGGTGCGGAGCTTGTCCATGTAGAGCGTCGCGAAGCCGTCCATCTTGATGGTGCCGACGTCGCCACCCGATCCCTTGACCCAGAGAACCTCCGTCTGGCCGCCGGTGAGCGGATCCTTTTCCATGACCTTGGCGGAGGTGTTGCCGCCGCCGTAATTGGTGATGCGCTTGTCGGAGCCGAGGAGGTTGGAGCGGTAGAGCAGCAGCTCCGCTTCGCTCATCGCCGAGGCCTTCTGGTCGTCCCACAGGTTCGCAAGCCGGGACCCGGCGGCGGAATTCAGCATCATGTCCTCCCAATATGCCTGACAGCATTCGCGTGTTTGACTAGAACCTCGCTTGAACGGTCCTGAATGTCAATCAAAAACGATCAAGTTCAATCATATTGCGCTGCAAAATGATTATTTTTGATTTTTTATGATTGACAATGACCGGTATTGGTGGAAACGTCTGATCAACGGGAGGACCCTATGCACGAAAAAGAACGCCACAGGATTATTCTGTCCGCAGTCCAGGACCGTCCGGTCGTGACGGTGCAGGAACTGGTGGCGTTGACGGATTCCTCCGAAGCGACCATCCGCCGGGACATCGCCCAGCTTCACGTTCAGAAGAAGCTCAGGCGCGTGCGTGGCGGCGCGGAATCGATCCATCCGCCGCAATTCGTCGGCCTTGCCGGCCGGCCGTTCAGCGTCAACGAAACGATCAACATCGCTCAGAAGCGCGCCATCGCCCAGAAGGCGGTCGAGCTGTGCGAGGACGGCGATGCGATCATCATCAACGGCGGCACGACCACGTTCCAGATGGTCCACCCGCTGGCGACCAAACGCTGCCAGGTGTTCACCAACTCGTTTCCGATCGCCGAGCATCTGTTAAAGAACTCTAAGAATACCATCATGCTGTCGGGCGGGGTGATCTACCGCGAGCAGAACATCATCCTCAGCCCGTTCGACAACGACGTGACCCGGAACTTCTACGCCAAGCGCATGTTCATGGGGGCGCAGGGGCTCGGGCCGCTGGGGCTGATGGAAGCCGATCCGCTGCTGATCCAGGCCGAGCAGAAGCTGATCGGCCAGGCGGACGAGCTGGTGGTCCTGGTGGACTCTTCGAAATTCAGCGCCCGTTCCAGTCTGATCCTGTGCCCGCTCGACCGGATCTCCACCGTCATCACCGACGACGGCATTCCGGACAGCGCGGCGGGAATGCTCGAACAGGCCGACATCAAGCTGATCGTGGCGGATACGAGCGCCATCCGGGGCAGGGCGACCTCAAGCGGGTAGCCGGACTTCTGCCGGAACCTCGGGAGGGCCGGCAGCCATCTGGAGCATCCCGGTTCGAAAGACCGCGAAGGGGATGTTCCGGTACTTTGAAAGCGGTCGACTGCCTGTCTTCCAAGCAAGGCAGGTTGATCCAGGGAGGAAAATTATGAAACTTCTCAAATCACTTCTGGCCGCGACAGCCGTCGCGGCGGTCTGCTTCACCGCACCGGCACAGGCTGCCGACAAGCGCATCGCGCTCGTGGTGAAGGCGCTCGGTATCGGCTTCTTCGAGGCGGCCGCCAAGGGCGCCGAGGAAGCGGCCAAGGAACTGGGCGACGTGGAAATCATCTATACCGGCCCGACCGACACCACGGCCGAAGGCCAGATCGAGGTGATCAACGCGCTGATCGCCCAGAAGGTCGACGCCATCGCGATCTCCGCGAACGACCAGGATGCGCTCGTCCCGGCCCTGAAGAAGGCCATGGACCGCGGCATCACCGTCATTTCCTGGGATTCCGGCGTTGCGCCCGAAGGCCGCCAGCTTCACCTCAACCCGTCTTCCAATGAACTGATCGGCAACATGATCATCAAGCTTGCCGCCGACCAGCTTCCTGACGGCGGCGATGTCGCCGTCCTGTCCGCTTCCGCGACGGCCACGAACCAGAACACCTGGATCGAGGAAATGAACAAGGTGAAGGGCAACTATCCGGGCATCAATGTTGTCGCCACGGTCTATGGCGATGACCTTGCCGACAAGTCCTACCGCGAAGCCCAGGGCCTGATGCAGACCTATCCGGACCTGAAGGCGATCATCGCGCCGACCTCCGTCGGCATCGTCGCCGCCGCGCAGGCCGTGTCCGACGCCGAGAAGGCCGGCCAGGTCAACGTCACCGGCCTGGGACTGCCGTCCGAAATGGCCGGCCACATCAAGTCCGGCGCGTCCAAGTCCTTCGCGATCTGGAACCCGATCGACCTCGGTTATTCGGCCACCATGCTCGCCTATAATCTTGCTGCCGGGAATGCGGAAGCGAAGCCGGGCGCGGAAATCCCGATGGGCCGCATGGGCACGCTGACGCTCAACGACAACAATGAAGGCGCGATGGCCGATCCGTTCGTCTATGACAGCTCCAATATCGACGACTTCAAGGACATCTTCTAAGCCTTAGCTTAGGCGCTGTCACAGTCGACGGCCCGACGCTTCATGCGCCGGGTCGTTCAAACCAGAAGAACAGAACAGGCACCGGGATATGGCAATGCTTGCGAACACGCAGGGCATAGAGGACGTGCATCCGCTTTCCGGCGCAGCCGACAGGCCCGCCCTGTCGCTGACGGGCATTTCCAAGTCGTTTCCCGGCGTCAAGGCGCTCTCCGGCGTCGCGCTCGATCTCTATCCCGGCGAAGTCACGGCGCTGGTCGGGGAAAACGGCGCCGGCAAGTCGACCATCGTGAAGATCCTCACCGGCATCTATCAGCCGGACGAGGGCGAGATTTCCATCGGCGGCGAGGCCGTCACCTTCCCGACCGCCCAGGATGCCGGCAGGGCCGGGGTCACCGCCATCCATCAGGAAACGGTTCTCTTCGACGATCTCTCCGTGGCGGAAAATATCTTCATCGGCCACGCGCCAAAAATGCGCTTCGGGTTGATCGACCGCAAGGAAATGGTCCGCAAGGCGAAGGCGCTGCTCGACAGGATCGGCGCGCAGATCGACCCGAACGTGACGCTCAAGGAACTGGGCATCGCCAACAAGCACCTGGTGGCGATCGCCCGGGCGCTCTCCATCGACGCGAAGATCGTCATCATGGACGAGCCGACCGCGTCGCTCTCCCACAAGGAGATCGAGGAAACCTACGATCTGGTCGAACGGCTGAAGGCGGAAGGCAAGGCGATCCTGTTCATCAGCCACAAGTTCGACGAGATCTTCAGGATCGCCGACCGTTACACCGTGTTCCGCGACGGCCAGATGGTCGGCGCAGGCAGGATCGCCGAGGTCGGCGAACAGGAACTGGTGAAGCTGATGGTCGGCCGGTCCGTCGACCAGGTCTTCCCGAAGCGCACGCCGCAGCTCGGCAGGGAAGTGCTCAAGGTGGTCGGCTATTCGCATCCGACCGAATTCGAGGATATCGGCTTCACCCTGCGCGAAGGCGAGATCCTCGGCTTCTACGGCTTGGTCGGTGCCGGGCGCAGCGAATTCATGCAGGCGCTGTTCGGCGTCACCAAGCCGTCGAAGGGTGCGATCCGCATCGACGATCAGGTCGCCGTCATCCGCGATCCGAACGAGGCCATCCGCCACGGCATCGTCTACGTGCCGGAAGACCGGGGCAGGCAGGGCGCGATCAAGGGCCTGCCGATCTTCCAGAACGTCTCGCTGCCATCGCTGAAGGAAACCTCGAAAAAGGGCTTCCTGCGGCTTGCGGAGGAATTCAGGCTGGCGCGGGAATACACCGAACGGCTCGACCTGCGCGCCGCGGCACTCGACCAGGATATCGGCGAACTCTCCGGCGGCAACCAGCAGAAGGTGGTGATCGCCAAATGGCTGGCGACCAGGCCGCGGGTCATCATTCTCGACGAACCGACCAAGGGGATCGACATCGGCTCCAAGGCGGCCGTGCATGAATTCATGGCCGAGCTTGCCGCGGGCGGTCTCGCCGTCATCATGGTTTCCTCTGAGATCCCGGAAATCCTCGGCATGTCCGACCGGGTGATCGTCATGCGCGAGGGCCGGATCGCCGCCGAGTACGAGGGCGATGACCTGACGCCGGAGCATCTGGTGCGGGCAGCCGCCGGTATCACGGAGGTGCGCCCATGATCCGAACGCTTCTCAAGTCGCGGGAAACGGTTCTGGGGGCCGCGATCCTCGTCCTGATCCTTGCCATCGCGTCGCGCTTTCCGGCTTTCGTCACGCCGTCGAACCTCGCAAACGTTTTCAACGACACGGCGCCGCTGATCATTCTGGCGCTCGGCCAGATGGTGGTGATCCTGACCCGCTGCATCGACCTGTCGGTCGCCGCGAACCTCGCGCTCACCGGCATGGTCGTCGCCATGCTGAACACGGTGATGCCAGGCCTGCCCGTGCCGGTCATTCTTGTGATCGCGGTCTGTCTCGGCGCCCTGATGGGGCTCTTGAACGGCCTGCTGGTCTGGAAGCTGGACATTCCGCCGATCGTGGTGACGCTCGGCACCATGACCATCTACCGGGGCATCATCTTCCTGATCTCCGGCGGCGAATGGATCAACGCCCACGAAATGAGCGACACGTTCAAGGCGTTCCCGCGCGAGGTCGTCCTCGGCCTGCCGCTGCTCTCCTGGGTCGCCATCTTCGTCGTCACCGGTTTCGCGGTCCTGATCGGCCGGACGCCGCTCGGCCGGGCCTTCTTCGCGGTCGGCGGCAATCCGCACGCGGCGGTCTATACCGGCATCAATGTCGGCCTGACCCAATGTGCGGCCTATGTCCTTTCCGGCGCGCTCGCCGGTCTGACCGGCTATCTCTGGGTGGCGCGCTACGCGGTTGCCTATGTCGATATCGCCGCGGGCTTCGAGCTGGAAGTGGTCGCCGCCTGCGTGATCGGCGGAATCTCGATTGCCGGCGGCATCGGCTCCGTGGGCGGAGCGCTGCTCGGGGCGCTGTTCCTCGGCATCGTCAAGAATGCGCTGCCGGTCATCAACATCTCGCCCTTTTGGCAGCTCGCCATTTCCGGTAGTGCCATCATCATTGCCGTTGCCTTCAACGCCACCTCGAACCGCACCAGGGGGCGGGTGATCCTGAAAAAAGCGGAGCACGCGTCATGAGCCTCGCCTCGACCGATAGCCCGGCGATGGGCCGGCATCTTCCGGACCGGCTGAAATCGCCGCTGCAGCGCTTTCTGGTGAGCTGGGAGCTGCTGCTTCTCGGCGTAGCGGTTGCCGTCTTCATTCTGAACAGTTTCGCGTCGCCCTATTTCCTCGACCCGTGGAACCTCTCCGACGCGACCTTCAATTTCACCGAGAAGGCGATGATCGCCTTTGCGATGGCGCTCCTGATCATATCCGGCGAGATCGATCTCTCCGTCGCCTCGATCATCGCGCTGGCTTCGACGGCTATGGGTTTTGCGGTCCAGATGGGTGCCGACACGCCCGTGCTGGTGCTGATCGGCCTCTTTGTAGGGCTCGCCTGCGGCGCCTTCAACGGCGCTCTCGTCACCGGCATCGGCCTGCCGTCCATCGTCGTCACCATCGGCACGATGAGCCTGTTCCGCGGCATTTCCTATATCGTGCTCGGCGACAAGGCCTATACCGGCTATCCGTCGAGCTTCGCCTTTTTCGGCCAGGGCTATGTCTGGTGGGTGATCTCGTTCGAATTCGTTCTCTTTGCGCTGCTTGCTGTCGTCTTCGCCGTCATTCTTCACCGCACGAATTTCGGCCGGGCGGTCTATGTCGTCGGCAACAATCCGGTCGGCGCGCTGTTTTCCGGCATCCGGGTGCCGCGGGTGAAATTCGCACTCTTCCTGCTGACCGGTCTGATGTCCGGCGTCGCGGCGATCTGTCTGACCTCCCGCCTCGGGGCCACGCGCCCGTCCATCGCCTTCGGCTGGGAGCTGGAAGTGGTGACGATGGTGGTGCTTGGCGGGGTCAACATTCTCGGCGGGTCCGGATCCATTCCGGGTGTCGTCATCGCCGCCTTCGTCATGGGTATGGTCACCTTCGGCTTCGGCCTTCTCAATGTACCCGGCATCGTCATGTCGATCTTCATCGGCCTGCTTCTGATCGCCGTCATTGCCCTGCCGCGCGTCGTCCGGCAGCTCATGGCGAAAAGGAAAGCGTGAGCCGATGGAGAAATATGCCTTCAAGATGATACTCAATCCGGGCATGGAAGCGGAGTATAAAAAGCGCCACGACGAGATCTGGCCGGAGCTGGTGGCGCTCCTGAAGGAGGCCGGCATCCGCGACTATTCCATCCATCTCGATCCGGAAACGAATATCCTCTTCGGCGTGTTGTGGCGCGCTGAGGGGCACGGAATGGACGACCTGCCGTCCCATCCGGTGATGCAAAGATGGTGGGCGCATATGGCCGACATCATGGCGGTGAAGCCGGACAACGAACCGGTGGCGGTGCCGCTCGAAACCGTCTTTCACATGGACTGAGGGGAGATGAAAACCGTGCAGCATGCCGGTGTGATCGACATCGGCAAGACCAATGTGAAAGTGGCCGTCGTCGACCTGGAAAGCGAGCGGGAGATCGGCGTCCTGACGCGGCCCAACCGGGTGCGCCCCGGACCGCCTTACCCGCATTACGACATTGATGGCCACTGGCGCTTCATCTGCGAGGCGCTCGGCGACTTGCACCGACAGCACGGCATCGATGCCCTCTCCGTCACCACCCATGGCGCCAGCATCGTGCTTCTGGACAGGGACGGCGCTCTTGCCGCACCCGTGCTCGACTACGAGTTCGACGGACCGGACAGCCTTGCCAGAGAGTACGACGCCGTCCGGCCGGACTTCAACGAGACGGGGTCGCCGCGCCTGTCCATGGGACTGAACGTAGGCGCGCAGCTCTTCTGGCAATTGAGAACCGATCCAGGATTGCTGGACCGGACCGCGTCGGTGCTCACCTATCCGCAGTACTGGAGCTTCCGGCTGACGGGCGTCCGCGCCAACGAGGTGACCTCGCTCGGCTGCCACACCGATCTCTGGAGCCCGCTCGAAAACCGCTATTCCTCCCTGGTGGAGCGTCTGGGCCTGTCGGAGAAGATGGCGCCGGTTAAAAAAGCCGCCGATTGTCTCGGAACGACCCTGCCGGAAATCGCCGAGGCGACCGGACTGCCGGAGGACCTGCCGGTTGCCTGCGGCATTCACGATTCCAACGCTTCGCTCTATCCGCATCTCCTGAAGCGGCCGGCGCCGTTTTCGGTTGTCTCGACCGGGACCTGGGTGATCGTGCTTTCCATCGGCGGAAAGTCCGTTTCCCTCGACCCCGCCCGGGACACGCTGATCAACGTCAACGCCTTCGGCGATCCGGTTCCGTCTGCCCGGTTCATGGGCGGGCGGGAATTCGACATCATTCTGGACGGCCACGAAAAGGGCGCGACGGAGGCGGACGTCGCCGAGGTGCTTGGAGAGAAGATCATGCTCTTCCCGGCGGTCGATCCCCGCTCGGGTCCGTTTCAGGGTCGGCAGCACTGCTGGAGTGTCAATGAGGACACGCTGAGCGACGGCGAGCGCTATGCGGCGCTGTCCTTCTATCTGGCGCTGACCACGGCGGAATGCCTCGCCATCACGGGAGGCTCCGGTCCGGTCATCGTCGAAGGGCCGTTCTCGCAGAACCGGCTCTATCTGGACATGCTCGGAGCCGCGACCGGGCGGCCGATCGAGGCGGCATCGGATTCGGTCACCGGCACGAGCGTCGGAGCGGCCCTTCTGGTCGCCCGCCGAAAGTCCGCTCCGCACACCGTGGGCGCCGGTCCCTGTGCGGAGGAGCGGGCCGCCGGTCCGGACCTCCTGAATTACGCTTCAAGCTGGCAGAAACAGGTTCGCTGATCTTCTTTAGGAGGCCGGTGCAGCCGTACACGGAAGGGGCGGGCGTTCCGCCGCACCCTGAAGCTTTGCTTGACGCCTTGCCGGATGTGGTTACACCCGAATGTCGGAAGACTTTTTGCCAGCTACAGGAAGAACCATGTCCGTGAGCCCCGTAATGTCCGGAAGTGCGCCTGAAAGCGTGCCTGAAAGCGTGCCCGAAGAAAATTTGGTCGAAGACGGTCAGGACGTCATCCTGATCGAGGAGCTGCTCGTTCCGGCGCAGATCGGCATCCTGGAAAGCGAGCAGGGACGGACCCAGTCCGTCTGCTTCGACGTCGAGATCCGCACCGTGCCGGGCTATCGCCGGGTGGTGCGCGAGACCGGAGAATTCGTGTCCTATGCCGATACGGTCGAGTTCATTCAGGACAGGGCGGCAAACGGCGGCCATACCGACCTGGTCGAGGACTGGGCGGAAGCGATAGCAGCTTTCGCTTTGACCAACCGGCTGGTCGACCGGGTGACGGTCAAGGTGACCAAGCTGGATATATTCGACGATGCCGGAGGGGTCGGGATCCGCATCACCCGCATGCGGGCAGCAAGCTGATCTTGCCGCGCCGCCGTTTTTTCCTATCTGCCCTGAAACTTGCCGGGAGCCTCGCCCGGAGAAGGTCCGCCCCGCCGATCCGAGTTCTGGAGCCTTGCCTCTCATGATTTCCGCCGACCGCCTGCTTCCGCTCTGGCTCAAATACCGGGAGGCGCTGGAAACGCCTATCCGGACATTCGGGTTTCCGAAATTCGGCCGGCGGTTCGAGGACAGGACCTACCAGATGGGCGTCCTGAACCTCTCGCCCGACAGCGTCTACCGGGAAACCATCTGCCATTCCTTCGAGGCGGCGCTCTACCGAGGCCGGCGGATGACGCTTGAAGGCGCCGCCATGGTCGATATCGGCGCGGAATCGACGGGCGAGACCGCGGATATCGTCGGCGTGGAAAAGCAGATCGACCGCATGCGGCCCGTCGTCAGGGCGCTCGCGGAGGAAGGGATTCTGGTTTCCGTCGAAACCTATCATCCGGAAGTCGGCGTCGCGCTGCTGGAGGCGGGCGCCGGGGTGGTCAACCTGACGGGCCGGGTCGACGACCCGGCTTTCTACGAAGCCGTCGCCTTTCACCAGGCCGGCGTGGTGCTCTGCTACACGCCGGGGGAAAACGCCCGCTCTGCCGATTATCTGCCGCCGGCGGACGAGATCTTCGATCACCAGCTCACCTTCTTCCGGGAGCGGGTCAGGCTTGCGACCGATGCCGGGGTGGAACGGCTCTGGGTCGATCCGGGCTTCGGCTTCGCGCTTCATCTGCCGGACGGGCCGGACCGGATCCGCTACCAGACCGACAGTATCCTGCAGTCGTTCCGCCTGCGCGAACTCGGCTGGCCGGTAACCGTCCAGCTCACGGGCGCCGTCTATCTGTTCCGCGACGAGGTGCGTGTCGCTCAGACAAGCTCGGCGACGATCGCGGTGATGTCGAAGGCCAACCTGGTGCGCAGCCACGAGGTGCCGCGGGTCCAGCCGGTCCTGAACCTGCAGGACTACGCCTGACACGCATTTGAGGAGACAGGAATGTCAGCCGCAAAAATCGCGCTCGTGACCGGTGCCGGCAAACGCCTCGGGAAAGCCATCGCCAGGGGCCTTGCGGAGCGCGGCTATGCGATGGGTCTCCATTACAATTCCTCCGCCGGCGGGGCCGAAGAGCTTCGCGACGAGATCCTGGCTGCAGGCGGATCGGCGGTGCTCCTCAAAAAGGACCTCAGCAAGCCGGAGACCGCGGGTGAACTGATCGGGGAAGCGGCGCAAGCGCTCGGCGGACCGGTCTCGGTGCTGGTCAATTCCGCCTCGGCCTTCGATACCGACAGTCTCGCCGATCTGACTAGGGATACCTGGCAGTTCCTGATGGATGTCAACGCGGCTGCGCCGGTCTTCCTGATGCAGGCCTATGCGAACCAGGATCCGCTGCCGGCAGGCGGGGCGATCGTCAACATGCTCGATACCCAGATGACGTCCGCCTCGCCGGAGCGGTTCAGTTATTTCTGCGGCAAGTTCGCCCTCGACGGCGCGACCCGGCTGGCGGCTTTCGAGCTGGGCCCCAAGGGCATCCGGGTGAATGCAGTCGCGCCCGGCCTGGTGCTGCCCAGCCACCAGACCCGGGAGAATTTCGACAGCCGTCAGAAACTGACGCCGCTCGGACAAGGCCTTGGGCCTGAGGATATCGTTGCGGCCGTGCTTTATCTGGTCGAGGCTCCGCAGGTCACCGGGCATACGCTTGTGGTCGATGCCGGCCAGCAGCTGATGGGCTTCGGCAATTCGCCGATCGGGTAAAGAAGAGAAAAACCGGGCAGTTAAGGGGTTAGCGGATGGTTAATATCCACCGCCCGGAGCGGCTGGGAATTTTTCTCAAGAAAA
>ENA-ORCZ01000081-ORCZ01000081.1-marine-metagenome-genome-assembly--contig:-NODE-81-length-133055-cov-40.607161_pt1 | contig 133055 bp, 130 predicted proteins | sample MGYA00237785_ERZ508519 | MGnify/ENA primary metagenome ERZ508519 (study PRJEB26189, sample SAMN06268790) | marine metagenome | isolation source: Bioluminescent Bay, La Paraguera, Puerto Rico | place...
ACACCACACCATGACAAGGCGGGCCCGGCATCCACGCCGGGCCCGCCCGTCATGCCGCACGGTGAGGCGTGATCGGATGCGGCCCAGCTGACTCAGTGTCGGCGTGTCGAGTCGATGAGGCGTAGTGGATCAACCCCGAACGACAGCCGTCCCCCGGGATCAGCCACCGGGGCAGCTACGGCCGCCGCTGGTCGGAATGCACTGCGTGACCTGCGGCGCTGGCTCGTTGTCGGTCGGCGTCCAACCGATCAGCGGCGTCGTGGCCGCCCGCCCGGCTATCGCGACAGCACAGTAGATCAGCGCCGCCCCCACCAGAGCCCCGACGAAGTGGCGAATCCAATACCGGTCGCGGATGAGCCAGGCGAGCAACATCCCCGCCGCCGGGAGGGCAAGGTTGAGCACCAAGGCCGTGGTCAGGATGGTGTCGGTGGTCGCGCCGAACGCCTGCGCCTGTGCGCGGGTGTCGAGGTAGGGCGACGACGTACGTCGGATCAACCCGACGATGAGCAGGAACGGCACGCCGTAGAGCCAACCGAGGAGCAACATGCCGAGTCCGATGCGCTTCACCGGGCACCCTGCCAGACCGCGACGACCACCGCCACGACAGCGACGCTGCCCAGCACCGACAGGGTGCCGACGACGATCGGCGAGGGAATCAGCCGGGCCAGCAGACCGGTGACCACCAGTGTGCAGACCAGCAGGCCGAGGAGGACCGGACTGCCGACGAGCAGCAGCAGACCGATCTCTTCCTGCGGTGTCAGGCAGCTGAACATGGCCGAGCAGTCGGTGCGCGGCGCCGCCGGTATCCCTGACTGCCCGACGAGAACCGCAGTGATCACCGTGACGTACCAGCCGAGCGCGACGAGCAGGCTGCGCCCGTACGGCGCCCGGCGCGGGGCGTCAACGACATCCATGTACGGCAATCTGCCACGAGCCGGAGGGCGGGTACATCCGTCTTCGTACTCAGTCAGCGGGTCGGCACCCCATGTTCGACCGCCACCGCCACCGCCACAATGAAGCGGTGAGCCTGGATGTCCGCAGCGACGACGGCTGCCGGCTGTGGGCCGAGCAGTCCGGCGACGGACCGCCGCTGGTGCTCTGTCACGGCGGTCCGGGACTGTGGGACTACCTCGACCCGGTCGCCCGGCTACTCGAAGATCACGCTCGCATCATCAGGTGGGACCAGCGCGGCTGCGGACGATCGCAGCGGCGCGGGCCGTACCGCATCGCCCGCTTCGTCGCCGACCTCGACGCGATACGCCGTCGAACATCCCGATCGGGTCAGCCACTGCAGCCGGGCCATCAACGCCGAGGTCAAGCGGGAACTCACCGACACCGACCTGGCAGTACGCTGCCGCGCGCTCGACCTGCCAGTGTTGATCTTCACCAGTCGGATCACGCAGGCTGCCCCGGCGAGCACGGCCCGGCCGGCCCCGGGCTGCGTACCGCCCTCCTCGACGCCCTCGCCGCGCTGAACCCCGGCCGCACCGACCCCGCCGATACCGAGTGCACGGTCATCGCCGCCGCCGGAGCCATCGACGCGATCCTGCGGGCGACGGCCCACCGACCGGCCCACGAGCACGCCCGCCTGGCCGACGGCCTTGCCCGCGACCTGTTACGCATGCTCGGCGCGGACGACAACCGCATCGCCGCGCTGCTCGCCGAGCCGTGCGAAGCACGTTGACATCCTCGTGTCCGCGCCGGCTGGAGCCTCAGGACGCCGTGGTGGAGATGATCTCGGCGGCGACCCAGTGGGCGACGTCGGCCGGGTAGGGAGTCGACAGGCCGAGAACGATGTGCCCGAAGCCGGCGTCGACCGCCGCGCTGATGGCGGCCCGAGTGGCGCCGGGCTGGTCGTAGGAGACCGGCAGGTGGATGGAGCGGGTGATGGTTGCCGGATCGCGGCCGGCCTCGGCGCAGTAGCGGTCCAGCAGGGCGCTGCGGCTGGCCGCGTCGGCGATGTCACCGCCGGGGATGTTCCACAGGTCGGCGTGTTCGGCGACCACCCGCAGCACGGCCGCCGACCGTCCGCCGATCAGGATCGGCGGGTACGGGCGTTGCACCGGCTTCGGGTTGCCGTACGCCCCGGCCAAGCGGTGGTGGGTGCCGTGGAAGTCGAACGGCTCGGACTCGGTCCACAGCCGTCGGATGATGGTGCACGCCTCGGCGAGGCTGCCTACTGAGTCGGTGAAGTCGTGATAGGGCAGGCCGTGGGCGTCGTACTCGCGGCGGGCCAGCGGGTAGCTGGGCCGCGAGCCGGCTCCGATACCAAAGTTGAGCCGGCCGCCGGAGACGACGTCGACGGTCGCGGCCATCTTGGCCAGCATCGCCGGTGGCCGGAAGCGGTTGCTGGTCACCAACAGGCCGAGGCGCAGCCGCCGGGTCTGCGCGGCAAGCGCGGCGAGCAGGGTCCAGCCTTCGTACGTCGGCCCGCTCGGGTCGCCGAAGATCGGCATGAGGTGGTCGTACAGCCAGGCGTGTTCGATTGCCGGGATCGTGTCCGCGTCGCGCCAGACCCGCAGTACGTCGTGGTAGTCGACCTGGGACGGGGCGGTCATGATCCCGAAGCTGGGCCGGGGTGTCGGTGGCATCAGTCCATCCAGTACGCGGTCAGCGGCGGCGGAGCGCCGGGTCGAGCAGGGCGGGCGGGGTGTCGTGCTTCTCGTGCGGAGCCAGGTCGACGCCGGGGGCGACGATCGCGTCGACGGCGTCGAGCACGTCGGCGGTCAGCACGGTGTCTGCGGCAGCCAGCTGCGAACGCAGGTGGTCGATCGTGCGCGGGCCGATGATCGCGCTGGTCACCCCGGGGTGCGCGGTGACGAAGCCGAGCGCGAGTTGGATCATCGTCAGGCCGGCGGCGTCAGCGACGGTGGCCAGCTTCTCGACCGCGTCGAGCTTGGCCCGGTTGGTGGGGATGTCCAGGTCGTACCACTGGGGCATTTTGCCGGACCGGCTGGTGCTGATCTCCCGGTCGGCGCGGATCGCGCCGGACAACCAGCCGGAGGCGAGCGGGCTCCAGGCGAGCACTCCCATGCCGTACTCCTGGGTCACCGGCAGAACGTGGGCCTCGATGCCGCGTTGCAGGATCGAGTACGCGGGCTGCTCGGTCACGTACCGGCTGGTCCTGTTCTCCCGGGCGGCCCACTGCGCCTGGACGATCCGGTAGGCGGGGAAGGTCGACGAGCCGAAGTAGCGGATCTTGCCGGCCTGTTGCAGATCGGTCAGCGCGGACAGGGTCTCCTCGTCGCTGGTCGCCGGGTCCCAGCGGTGGATCTGGTAGAGGTCGACGTGGTCGACGCCGAGCCGGCGCAGGCTGTCGTCCAGGGCGGTGACCAGCCAGCGGCGGGAACTGCCCTGGTGGTTGCGCTCGTCGCTCATCGGCATGTTGGCCTTGGTGGCGAGCACGATGTCGTCGCGGCGGCCGGCGATGGCCTTGCCGACCATCTCCTCCGACTGGCCCTGGCTGTACCAGTCGGCGGTGTCGATGAGGTTGATCCCGGCGTCGAGGGCGGCGTCGACGATGGCGCTGGCCTCGTCCTGGCTGGTGTCGCCGATCGCGCCGAAGTTCATCGCGCCGAGGGCGAGGATGCTGGCCTGCACGCCGGTGCGGCCAAGGGTGCGGTACTGCATGGCTGTGTTTCTCCTTGAGCGGGGTCGCCTGGTCTGGCACGCTGACACCGAAGCGGAGCAGCGTTCCGCTAAGACGATACGGAACACTGTTCCGGTTAGCAAGTGGGCAACGGAGGGGAACCGCAGATGCTCGACACCGGCGGCGACAGCAGCAGGTCGGAGGGACCGGAGGGAAGGAAGGCGGGACCGGCCCGGCCGCGCCGGCAGCGGGCCGACGCCCGGCGCAACGAGCAGGCCCTGCTGGACGCGGCGGCGGCGGCGTTCGTCGCGTCCGGCGTCGACGTCCCGGTACGCGACATCGCCACCCGGGCCGGCGTCGGTGTCGGCACGATCTACCGCCACTTCCCCACCCGGTCCGATCTGATCGTCGCGGTCTTCCGGCACCAGGTCGAAGCCTGCGCCGATGCCGGCCCGACCCTGCTGGCGGAGAGCGCCACCGCGCACGCCGCCCTGACCCGGTGGGTCGACCTGTTCGTCGACTTCCTGGTCACCAAGCACGGTCTCGCCGGGGCGCTACAGTCCGACGCCACCGCCTTCCAGACGCTGCACGACTACTTCCTCGGCCGACTGGTGCCGGTCTGCACCGAACTGCTCGACGCCGCCGTCGCCGCTGGCGAAATCCGCCCGGAAATCGACGCCTACCAACTCATGCGCGGCGTCGGAAACCTCTGCGTCGGCGCCGACACCGACCCCCGCTACGACGCCCGCCGCCTGGTCGGCCTGCTCATCGCCGGCCTGCGCCGCAGCGACACCTGACGCCGTCAGCGCAGGCGTCAGGTCCAGCCGTCAACGCAGGCGGAAGACCGGTCCGCGCGGGGTGAAGGGTAGCCGGGCAGCGTCCGGGACGAGAAAGGCATGCTCCCGGCGGATACGCACCACGTCGCAGTACCCGTCGGTGATGACCAGGATCGGCGCGTCGGTGGGAAAGTCGGTGGCGGACTCCAGCAGCCGGATACCGGGCTGCAGGACCGTGCCGCCCCGGCCCCGCACCCGTACCCGGCCGGCGATCTGCTCCACCGGCAGATACCCGGCGTCGTACGGGTGGGCGTCGCAGAACACCACCCGGGCGGCCGGCACGTCTCGTGCGGTGGCGTACGAGGCGATGGCGCCGAGCGCCTTGCCGAGCAGTTCGTGATTCATCGAGCCGGAGGTATCCAGCACCACACCGAAGGTGCACCGGGACACCGACTCGTCCGGCCACCGCCAGCCCGGTCGCCGAATGCCCGGGGTGCTGGCCTGTCGCCGCGACGGGCGGGCGTAGGAGCGGACCCGTCGCGGCGACGGGACGTACTCATCGAACCAGTGGGCCAGCCGGGCGTCCCACGGCAGCGGCGGCTGCTGCAGGACCCGGATCTCGGCGACCAGCCCGGCCGGCAGATGACCCCGGCCCTCCCGCTGGTGGTAGGCGTAGCCGTCGAGCAGCGCCCGCCGGTAGAAGTCGTCCAGGTCGACGCCCTGGCCAGGGCGGCCCGCATACGGCAACGGTTCGCCGAGTACGTCACCGAGCCCGGTGCCGCGCAGGGTGGCCAGCTTGCGCAGCCGGCGCAGATCCTTGGCGATCTGGTCGTAGACCGCCTCGGCGGACAGGCCGGCCAACTGCGGGTCGTGCAGCAGTCCGTCCGGCGGCTCGCCCACGCCCATCTCGATCAACCAGCCGTTGATGACGTAGTCGGCGGCCACGTTCCACAGGTACGGGTCACGCCCGCCGACCCGGTCACCGTGCCGCAGCGCCGCGTGCAGCATCTCGTGGGCCAACACGAACCGCCACTGTGTGCTCGACAACTTCCGCAGCGGGTTGAGGTAGATCTCCCCGGCGGACGGCGACACCGCTGCGATCGTGATGTGCCAGCTGCGGGCCAGGTCGGCGTCGGCGACCAGGGTGAACCGCGACGCCAGCGCACCGAGCAGCGGGTACGACGAGAGAAACCAGCTCATCGCCAGCTGCCACGGCTGCCGGCGGACGGCCGGGTCGGTCAGTGAACGGCGTGCCCCGCCGGCCACGTCGACCGCGGCCATCGCGGCTGCGGACAGGCCGACCGCGAACTGAGCCGGCCAGTCCCAGCCGACCGCCCTCATCCCGACCGGCGACGCGGCCAGGTCCGAAGCGTTGCCGCCGGTGCCACAGCCGACATACTCGGCCGGTACGCCGGCCTGCCGCCACTGCCGCAGCAGCACCTGCTCGTCGGCGCTGGGCAACTCAGCCGGCAGCAGCAGCGGCTCGGTGCCGAGCTTGACCGCCCGCTGGAACCGGGTGACCGCCAGACAGGCCACATTGGCGTACGCCGGATCGGTGGCGTAGCGGTCGGCGCTGAGGTGGCCAAGGCCCAGGTGCAGCAGGCAGTGCGCCAACACCCACAACCACTGTTCCTCGTCGAGCCGGTGCGCCATGCTGGCCCGGATCTGGCCGCGCGCGTCGACCACGGCGATCGCCTTGGCCGCCGTCAGCTGGCCGTCGTCGACCAGCGCCGCCTGCGCGCCGGCGGTCTGCCACGGCCCGACCGGGAAGCTGCGCATGGGGGCGAACATCGGGTGACTGGCCAGCCGCCGCCAAGCTGCCGCGAACGCTGCGGCGTTCGGGTCGACCTGCTCCTTCTTCTTCCTAGCCATCGTCGGTGTCAGGTGCGGGCGGCGACCAGCCGGGGCAGGTCCCGGCTCACCTCGACCAGGAACCAGGCGGGCAGCACCGGTGCGCCGTCGTCGGTGGCGATGACCAGCTGGGCGCATTCGAGGGAGATCTCCGCCAGCTCGACCAGCAGCGCCTTGGCCCGGTGGGCGAACTGGCGCATCGCTGGCGAAGCGTGTTCCTTGCTGGCCGGCAGCTCCTTGACCAGCCTGGCCCGGAACGCCTCCGCCAGGAAGTACAGCAGGTCGCGGTCGGCGGGGGCAGCCGGCCAGCCAACGTCGCCACGAACGACGGCGTCGAGCCCGTACCGGTGCCGCACGATCTTCACGTACCCGCAGAACCCGGCGGCGTGGGCCGGGCTCAGCGTGCCGGTGGCCAGCAGCCGCAGCGTCTGGTCGGCGATCTCGTCGCCGTAGGAGCGCAGCGCGTCGGAAAGCATGTGCCAACTGCGCGGAGTCGAAAACGTCTCCTCCACTTTGGGCGGATTCACCCACAGCTGGTCGGGGCGCTCCGACAGGTAGTCGACTACCCACTGGTGGATGCCGGCACCCTGCGCCCAGGCCAGCCAGTCGTCGACGCTGGCCCGCAGGTGGACGTGGACCAGCCGGTTGACCAGTGCGGAGGCCATCGGCCGAGCGAGCGCGTTGTCGGTGGCCCGGTTGCCCGCGCCGATCACGATCGACCCGGCCGGCAGCTCGTACGCACCGATGCGGCGGTCCAGGATCAGCGAGTAGAACGCCTTCTGCACCTCCGGGGTGGAGGCGTTCAGCTCATCGAGGAACAGGCAATACGGCTCGTCGCGGGCGATCGACTCGGGTGGGGCGAACCGGCTGCGGCCGTCGCGCAGCTCCGGCACCCCGATCAGGTCCTCCGCGGCGAGCTGGGTGCCGACCAGGGTCACGCAGTCCAGACCGAGCGAAGCGGCGAACTGGCGCACCAGCGAGCTCTTGCCGATGCCCGGGGCACCCCAGACGAACACCGGCCGGACCACCGCCACGTGCAGCAGCAGGTCCGGCAGTTCGGCTGGAGTCACGGCGGTCGCGGAATGCACGCCGTCCATCCTGCCGGGCGGCGGTGCCGCCGTTCATCCCGATTTCGGGTCAGCCGGGCGAGTGGCTCAGCGACATACGTTTCATCCTGGCTGGTTGGTCCGGAGACTACGGTCCAGCGCCGCCTGGCTACGAGGGACGCGATACTCGTCGTCACGCGGAGGCTGCGTCGTCAGGACGGCGTGGACTCCCGACGGTACGCACTCGGGGTGTAGCCGAGCACCGTCCGGAACTCGTTGGCCAGGTGGGCCTGGTCGGCGTACCCGAGTTGGACCGCCAGACCCGCCAGGTCGGTGGCCGGATCGGCCCGCAGCAGCTGCGCCGCCTCCTGCAACCGCCGCCGGCGGATCATCATCGACGGCGGCAGGCCGACGTGGCGGCGGGCCAGCCGCTGCACCGTACGGGCCGACACGTGCAGCCGGGCGGCGACGTCCTCGACCCGCAGCACCGTGTGGTCGGTGTCGACGAGCTCCGCAAGAGTGTTGGCCAGCAGCGCCTCCGGACCGGGCGGCCCGACCGTGGCGCTCAGCCAGTCGGCGAACGCCGCCACCGCACCGGCGTGCCGCTGCGGCGCGTCAACGGCACCAGTCATCGCGTCGACCACCGGCGACCGCAGATCGGGCAGGTCCAGCCGGCGGAAGGCGTCCCGCAGCACCGCCGGCTCCGGGGTGAAGTGCGGCACCGCCGCCGGGCGCAGTAGCGCCCCGACCGCCCAGCCGGTGCCGGTCAGGTCCCGGTAGGAGACCCGGGTCGTCGGACCGGCCAGCTCCACGCCGTCTGGGCCGACCACCAGGTTGCAGGCCGGGAACGACAGGATCTGCTGCCGGGAGGTACGGCCCGGCGCGATCCGCCACTCGGGGATCCAGAACCAGCGGACCAGCGACGCGACCTGCTCCGGCGGCGGCAGCCGGGCGAAGGTCGGCAGCCGGGACGGGTACAGGATGCCGCGCTGCGCCGGGTCCACGGCAGCCAGGCTACGGCCTGCGGCACCGACGGCCGGCGGCTGTCGCGAATCTTCAAGTCAGCACACCGGCACGCTGCCTAGGGTCGGAACATGTCCGACACTTTCCCGGCCGCCGACGGCCGATACACCACCAACGGTACGCCGCACGGCGTCACCAGCCTCACCCCGTTCCTGGCCCTTCCCGACGCACGCGGCGCGATCGCCTTCTACCGGGACGTGTTCGGTGCCCGAGTGGTTGACGTGACCGAGATGGGCGGCGCCGTGGTGCACGCGGTGCTCGACTTCGGCAACGGCCAACTGCAGCTCGGCGAGCCGTCCCCGGCGTACGGCCTGGTTGCCCCGCCGGCTGGCGACGAGGACTGCTACTCGATGGGCCTGTACTGCCCGGACGTCGACGCCACGCTCACCCGCGCGGTCGCGGCCGGCGCAACGGTGCGGGAGCCGGCGACAACCTTCGTCTCCGGTGACCGGTTCGCCAGCATCCGCGACCCGTACGGGGTGCGCTGGTCGATCATGACCCGGGTCGAGGACCTCTCCGAGTCCGAAAGCGCCCGCCGGGTCGCCGAATGGGCCGCCCAGCAGGGCTGACATCTGCCTGCGGTAGAGCTGAGGAGTGCCCCCCTCGCACCGACGGTCGCCGCCGCCCAGGGGTATTCGGGGGTAATGGGGCCTCGCCGCACCCAGTGCCATCCGAGCGGCGGCGGCGGCGGCGGCGGCGGCGGCGGCGGCGGCCAACTATCGCAGGTTGACACCCCACCAGGGCATAGTCGACACACTATAACGAGCGAGAACAGATCGCCCCAACCTGCACGAACAGCTATGACGTGACACCCCTTCAAAGAAGCCCTTCTATACCAAAAGCACCCATCGATAGCTCCGCGCACTTTTCCTCCGCCGTCCAAACCATCGCCCTTTGTCCGTGTCGCGTCGATCATGACTTATGTATTGCTGAGATCAGATTGGTTCGTAAACACACAGGTAATGGCACCTCGCTTGCCTTCGACCCATGGTTTCGAAAGTTTGATCTTGAGATTATGATCTTGCGAAAGTGGGCTAGAGCTCGCGCAATGTCGACCGAACGAGCCTGCGCAGCCACAACAGCATCGCTCCAGCCTGAGTGAGCTTGTGGCTCGTAGCACATTGCCGGCCGTAGATAAAGGGTTGCCATGCGTAAGGATTCTCAGGTACGTTGCTTCCTGTTCGAGGGAACCGTCTTGATCAGCGCACCGACGCCGTGGTCGCACGCCGCGTCGCCGGCCAAGATGGTCGCTTAACCATTGATCGAGCCGACTCGCCTGCCGTCCTGCATGGTCGATGTCGCGAATCGCTATGAGGGGATATTTGTGACTCTCAAATCAGTGCTCGACACCACGCTTCGGGATGGCGAACAGGCACCTGGCAATGAGATGACCATCGAAGACAAGATACGCCTCCTCGAGCTGATCGACGCCGCCGGCCCAGACTACATCGAGGTGGGATTTCCAGCCTCGTCGCCTGCGACCTTCGAATTCGTGCGCGAGATTTCGCGCAAATCGCGCAATGCGGCACTCACTGTTTTCGCTCGTGCGACACCTAAGGACATCGACACCGCACTCGACGCCGTCCGGGATGCCGATCGTTTCCAGCTCCAGCTGCTCATCACCGGGTCAGAAATCCACGCCGAGCATAAGCGCGGACAGACCTGGGAGCAAGCCCGGACAGAATTGGTAGAGGCATGTAATTACAGCCTGAAGGCAGGAGTGCGCGACCTTTCCATCGGGTTGGAGGATTCGCTTCGGGCGTCGCCCGAGTACCTGCGTCCCATGATGCAGGCCGGACTGGATTCCGGCGCGAACCTGTTTGTCCTGGCCGACACCGTGGGATCCTGCGTGCCGCAGGAAGTCGAGGCCAAGGTACGCGCGGCCCTGCACTGGGTCAACGGGGCGGCCGATGTGACGTTGCACTGCCACAACGACCTTGGACTGAGTCTCGCCAACGCCGTGGCCGGCATGCAGGCCGGTGCCGCCGGCGTGCAGGGCACGCTGGCCGGTATCGGCGAACGAACCGGCAACACTCCACTGGAGGAACTTGCCGTCCTCACCCATTACCGCGGTGAGTCGCTAGGATTCCGAACGGCACTGAACCCCCGCAAGTGCGTCGAGGCGGCCAATGCCGTCCTCGAAGCAATCGGTGAACGACCCTGGAAGCACAAGCCGCTGCTCGGTGACCTGGCCTTCTCGACGGCTGCCGGCATACACGCCGCAGGGATGATGAACAATCCGATCTGCTATGAGTTTGTCGAGCCCGAACTGGTCGGGAGGGAACGTCGCATTCTCCTGGGCGGGGCCTCCGGTCGTGCCAACATCCGGCATTTCGCGGCGACCCTCGGTATGTCGATCCCAGAAGACGTGCTCGATCAGATGTACCAGCGATTTGTGTTGGATCCCAGCCCGGCCCGGTACAACTCGCTCGAGGCTTTTGAGGGACTCTACCGGGACGCGCTGAACGGGACCGCGCAGTGATCGATGACCCGGCCGACTTAACGATCGGCCTGCACCTGCCGTTATTCGACTTCGGATTTGGCCATCCGACGCTCACGGGACGGAATCTGCACAACCTGTTGGAGGTCGCCGAGCGGCTGAATATTCAGGAGGTGGCGGCAAGCGACCACGTCGCCTTCCCCGTTCCCTGGCTGGACGGTCTAGCGGCACTCGCATTCGTGGCCGCCCGCCTTCCGGGTCGGCGGCTGGTGACGGCAGCGTGTCTCCCGACAGTCCGCGGTCCGGCGGTAACCGCCAAGGCATTGGCTGGGATCAGCCGTTTGGCGGGGGCCCCGGTGCGGGCCGGGGTGGCAGCGGGCTCCTCGTTGCGAGACCTCGATCTCGCGGGCGTGCCCGCAAGTGAGCGCTGGGCACGTTTCGATGACGCGTTAGGACTCCTGAGAGCGAGCCTGTCCGGTGATGAACCTACGGCCTATCACGGGAAACACTATCGGCTGGATGACCCGCTGACACCCGGCCCGGTGCCCGGAACGAAACTGTGGATTGCATCGTGGGGTTCCCCGGCCGGTGTCCGGCGCGCGGCGGAGCGTGGCGACGGACTTCTCTTCTCGGCGTACATGGCCGACTCGGACGCGATGGGTCGTGCGGTGCGGCTGGCCCGACAGCTTCGAGCGGAACTTACCGACCCCGCACCGAACACCGACTTCGAATTTGCCGCATCGACGTGTTTCGTGCACATCACCGAGGACGCAGCCGTCGCTGAGCTGTTGACCGGTACCATCCTCGCGGACTTCCTCAAGGTGTCGCCCGACGACCTGCGCCGACGCACGCTGGTGGGCTCGCCCGCGCACTGCGCTGAGCGGCTCGCAGCGTTCGCTCGGGCCGGCGTGCAGCGACTGTACGTGCTCCCGGTCGGTGATCCGGATGAGCAGCTCACCCGCCTTCAGGAATCGGTCTTCCCGCTGGCTGCCGCGTACGGCTCGAAGGTGCGATGGTGAGCGGCACGTCGTGCGGAGCCCTGGCGGGACTTTTCGTTCTTGACCTGTCCGCAATCCTCGCCGGCCCCACCGTGGGCCGCATCTTCGCCGATCTGGGCGCCCGGGTGGTGAAGGTCGAGCGGCCCGGGCCTGGCGATCCGGTGCGATCCATGGGTCGGTCCGTCGGTGGCGGCGAAGGGGCCTGGTGGGCTTTTGTCGGGCGGAACAAGGAGACGGTCAGCCTGGATCTCGAGGATTCGGCCGAACGCGCGCACCTCATGCGGATGGTCTGCCGCGCCGACGTACTGGTCGAGAGCTTCCGGCCGGGGACGATGGCGCGTTGGGGCCTGGATTACGAAGCCCTCGCCGCAGTCAATCCCCGCCTGGTAGTCCTGCGCATCTCCGGGTTCGGTGCGGGCGGTCCCCGCGAGAATTGGTTGGGATTCGGCACGCTGGCAGAGGCGTTCAGCGGTTTCGCCGCAATGAACGGCGACTCCGACGGGCCGCGCCTGCCGCCCACAGGGCTGGCCGACTCGATCGCCGGCCTGCAGGGCACCGTGGCGGTACTGGCGGCCCTGCACGAGCGGCAGCGCAGCGGGCGAGGACAGCTGGTCGAGGTCAACCTGTACGAGCCGCTCCTCAGCGTCCTTGGTGGACATGTCGTGCGCGACGCCGCCCGCGAGGAGGACCTGGGCGTGTCCGCCAGCAGCCATGTCCGCGGGCTCTTTGCCACCGCGGACGGAGACTGGATCGCCTTGTCCGCCCACAGCGCCGCGACCGGCAGCGCGATTGCCGGACTGCTGGGGTTGGCAGGCTCCGAGGGACTCGATCGCGGCGCAGTTCACGATCCGGATGACGTGCATCGCCGGCTGGTGGCGTGGATCGGTGGAAAATCGCGAGACGACGCGCTCACCCATCTGCTGGCGGCCGGCATTCCAGCGGTTCCCGTGCTGACTCCCGGGCAGCTCAGCCACGACCCGCACGTCATCGCACGCGAATCTTTGCCAGCCGTCACACAGGGAACTGATGCCGTACGCATGCCCGGCATCGCCATGGACTTCTCCCGCAGCGAACACACAATTCGTCATATCGGCAAACCGCAAGACGACGATCGGGAGCATGTCATGGCCGAGTTCGCCCCAGATCACAGTTCGGAGGTGCCGGGATGACATCGACGACGTATACGGACGCCCTCCTGGAATCGGCGGAACTTCACCGGGACGGATCGCGGATCCTCTTGGCGGTCGACCTCCACGTACTGCACGAAGTCTCCTCGCCCCAGGCATTCACCATGCTTGCCAACCGGGGACTGCAGGTGCGGGACCCGTCCCGTACGGTCGGCATCCCCGACCACGTCGTCTCCACCGCGCCCGGACGCATCGGCAGCGATGATCCGCGGGCCCAGCACATGCTCGACGTCTTCTCCGCGAACCTGGGCACCGCAGGCATCGAGCAGGTGGCGCTGGACAGCAGTGATCACGGCATCGTGCACGTGTCGGTCAGCGAGTCGGGCCGCGTGTTGCCAGGGCAGGTCGTCGTCTGTGGCGACAGCCATACCACCACCCTCGGCGCACTGGGCGCACTCGCCTGGGGAATCGGTACGTCAGAGGTGGCACACGTGCTGGCCACCCAGGCCGCCTGGACGTCGGTACAACCGGTCGTCGGTTTGCGCGTGACGGGCGTGCCAGGCCCGGGCGCAGGCGCGAAGGACGTCGTACTGCGGGTGTGTGGCGAACTGTCGCCCCGTTGGGGGGTTGGCCGGCGGATCGAGTGGAGCGGACCGTACATCGACGCGACCACGATGGCCGAGCGGTTCACCTTGTGCAACATGTCGGCCGAGTTGGGCGCCCGTTCGGCACTGATCCCGCCCGACGAGGTCACCTGGAGCTACCTGGCCGAACGGCTGTCGCCGCAACGCCTGGCCGCGGCGCGCCGTCGCAGCGCTGACCTCCTGCGCCGTGCCGTGGAAGCGCCCCGAGAAGCTACTGTGGACATTAACAGCATCGCCCCGCAGGTGACCTGGGGCACGAACTTGTCACACGTGGCGGCCGTGGACGGACGAGTTCCGACCAGCGTTCAGGACAGCCAGCGGTCTGCCTTCGAGGCGGCACTGGCGTACGCGAATCTCGTGCCGGGGCAGGAACTACGGACGGTGCAGGTGCAGCATGCGTTTCTCGGATCCTGCACCAACGGCAGGATCGAGGATCTGCGGGCCGCCGCGCTGGTCGTGGCCGGACACCGGGTGGCCCCAGGGGTACGGGCGGTGGTGGTGCCCGGTTCGCGGCGGGTCGCCGAGTTGGCAGAGCGCGAGGGCGTCCGAGCGGCACTGACCGACGCGGGCTTCCTGTGGCGTGAACCCGGCTGCTCCTCCTGCGTTGCCATCAACGGTGACACAGTTCCCCGCGGCGAGCGGTGCGTCTCCAGCTCCAACCGCAACTTCGAAGGCCGGCAGGGTGCGGGCGCGATCACCCACGTAGCCAGCCCCGCCACCGTGGCGGCCTCGGCCGTCACGGGACGACTGACGCATCCTGTCGAGGTGACCGGATGAACAACCTCCAAGGGCGCGCTCTTCCGCTGGGTCGCGACTCCGTCGACACCGACGTGATCGCGCCACAGTCCGAACTGCTCGTCGTGGACAACGCCGGCCTGGCCGATGCCGCATTCCTGACATGGCGCCGGCATCCGGACGGCACGCTCACGGATTCTGTGCTGAACGACACGCGGTACCAGGGCGCCCGGATTCTTCTCACCGGCGACTCCTTCGGGTGCGGCTCAAGCCGAGAGCATGCGGTCTGGGCGTTGCAGGGACTCGGGTACGAGGCCGTGCTGGCGGTGGGGTTCGGCGAGATCTTCGAGCGGAATGCGGCGCGTAACGGCCTCGCCCCGATCGTCGTGTCGAGAGAGTCACTCGACCAGCTCCTCGACGTGGTACGGAGCAGGCCCGACGAAGTACTCACCATCGACTTCGCCGAGGAGACCGTGTCGGCGGCCGGAGTCCGCCACAAGGGCACGTTGTCCAGGGACGCACGCCGTTTCATCGTGGACGGCCACGATGAGATCTACGAAACCCTGGGCATCCTGGCTGCCTCGGCGAGTGCGCCGTCGGCGGCCGCCGAAGGCGAGCCACCAGCGCCGGCCGGCAGGGCGGGTCCTGGGACGGCGCTCGCTGGCGGGTGGCTGGCAACACCGTCGAAGGGCCTGGCCTCGTGGCACGAGCGGGCCGGGGTCCGGTCGACCGAGCGGCGACTGCTTGGTGAGCTCGACCGAGGGTTGACGCTGTTTCCGCGCAAGCTCATGCCCTACCTTGATCACCCGCTGGTCACTGGGCTCGGCCCCGAGCAGCAGAAGGTGCTGATCGCGCGCCGCCTCTACGACTACCTGTCCTTCGTGGTGCACCTCGAGGCAAAGGTCGTCAACCGGGGCACCCGGATCGTCGCCCTCGACGAACTCGGACTCGGCCTGCCATCGCATCTGCGCACCGACGGCTGGAAAATCTACTGCGACGAGGCATACCACGCCCTGTCTGGCATGGACCTGCTCCAGCAGGTGGAGCGCGCGAGTGGTATCACTGCCTTGCCGTATGACTTCACGCCGGTCATGGAAACGTTACGTGACGCCGGCCGTGAGGTCGGTGCGGTCATGCCAGGGCTCGACCATCTGCTCGAGGTCATCGTCTTCGAGACCGTGGTCACCGAGCTGCTGAAGGACATTCCGAACGACGAAACAGTGGTTCCGGTTATCCGACAGGTCGTCGCCGACCACGCTGCGGACGAGCGCGTGCACCACGCGTTCTACACGGTCTTCTATACCGAACTATGGGGCAAGTTGGACCGCGTGCAGCGCGAACTTGTCGCGCGCAGCCTCCCGAATATAGTCACGGCCTGCCTGAGCCCGGACATCAGCGCCGTACGGCGCAGCTTGTCAGCCGCAGGACTGACCGACTCCGACGCGAACCAGGTCATTCAGCAGACCTACCCGCAGGAGCGAGTTCGGGAGGACATCCGCCGGTCGGCCCGCAAGACCATTCGGATGTTCCAGGCACACGAGGTTTTCGATTTTCCAGGTGCCGCAGAGGCGTTCGAATCCGCCGGGCTGCTACTGCCCGACGACCGCTGAAAACACATATTCTTGCAGCCGGCCCTTGCCACCCACCAGGGGTGGTTCATACAGGATTACAGAATGGAGAGCCATCGATGTGCGGCATCGCCGGAATGGTCGACTTCCGACAGCAGCGGCCCGATATCGAGGATGTTCTTGACCGGATGTGCTCCGCCCTGCATCGCCGCGGACCCGACGAACAGGGCAGCTGGGTCGGTTCCGGCGTCGGCATGGGTGTTCGCCGGCTGTCCGTCATCGACCTCGCCGGTGGTCGACAGCCGATGGTGCACATGGCTGCCGACGGGAGCGCCGTCGCCCTGGCCTATACCGGCGAGGTCTTCAACTACGCCGCACTCAGGAACGAACTGACCGGGCACGGGCACACGTTCGAAACCTCCAGCGACACCGAGGTTGTACTGCGTTCGTACCTGCAATGGGGAGCTGCCTGCGCTGAGCGGCTGGTGGGGATGTTCGCCTTTGCAGTATGGGACGGACGCACCGAGGAACTCGTCCTCATTAGGGACCGATTCGGGATCTACCCGCTCTACTACGCGGAGGTCGACGGCGGCGTTGTCTTCGGCTCGGAGCTCAAGGCGATCCTGGAGCACCCCGGAATCGTGCCGGAAGTCGACATGGAGGGCTTCCGTGCGGTCATCACGTTCGTCAAGCGTCCCGAAAACGGCATCTTCAGGGGCGTCCACGAGATGGTGCCGGGCACGGTGCGCCGAATCGGCCGGAGAGGCTCCCGGCAGAGCACGTACTGGACTCTGACTGCGCGGGAGCACACCGACGACCTCGACACCACGGTGGCGACGGTGCGCGAGCTACTCGAGCAGAGTGTGCGAAGCCAGCTCGTATCGGATGTGCCGCTGGGCGTGTTCCTTTCGGGCGGTCTGGACTCCAGCGCGATCGCCGCCTTGTCAGCGAAGGTCATGCGTGAAAAGGACGCCGGATCGTTGCGGACGTTCTCGGTGGACTACGCCGGTCACTCGGAGAACTTCACGCCCGACGAAGTCCGCGCCACTCCGGACCACCCGTTCGTGGCACGTATGGTGGAGCACCTGGGTGCCGACCACACGCGCGTGGTGGTGGGGACGGATGAGTTGATGGACCCGGCCACCCGCTCCGAGGTGCTCATCGCACGGGACTACCCGACGTCCCTCGGTGACCTCGACACCTCACTGCTTTTGCTGTGCCGGGAATTCCGGCGTTCCTGCAAGGTGTCGTTGACCGGTGACGCGGCAGATGAGCTGTTCGGCGGGTACGCCTGGTTCCTGGACCGGCACTACTACGACGCGGGAACGTTGCCGTGGCTGGAGTTCGCCCGCCGTATGGTCGGGCGTAACCAGCTGCGCAACACCGCGCTGTTGCGCGAGGACCTGGTCAAGGACCTGGACAGTGAGACATTCGAGCGGGATCTGTATTCCGACATGGTCGCCCAGGTACCTGTCCTCGCGGGAGAGAGCGAGCAGGACCGCGCCGCCAGGGTGATGACCCACCTCAACTTGACAGGCTATCTACGGATCATCCTTGACCGCAAGGATCGCGTCGGAATGGCGGCCGCGCTGGAGGGGCGCGTGCCGTTCCTCGACCATCGTCTGGTGGACTACGTTTTCAATGTCCCTTGGGCGATGAAGTCCTTCGACGGCCGGGAGAAGAGTCTGCTTCGTGCGGCGGTACGTGACCTTCTGCCGCCGTCGGTGCTCTTCCGCCAGAAGGCCGGATACCCCCCTACCACCGATCCGCGGTACAACGACGTCCTGCGTCAGCGCGTCTCCGAAATGCTCAGCGATAGCTCGGCACCCGTGCGCGAACTGCTCGATCTCGATGTCGTCCGGGCCTACCTCCAGGATCCGGACGGTCCGGCCGCAGCGGTCGTCAACCGTTTCAGCATGGAGATGGCCCTATACCTCAATGACTGGTTGGGGCGGTACCACGTTCGACTCGCTTTCTGAGCGGCGCCTTCGCAAAGAGCAGCATTGACAGGAGTTAAGCATTGAGCAGCAACGCGGACTATGACGATGCACCAGTCGACGTGCTCGGCATCGGGTTCGGGCCGTCGAACCTCGCACTAGCCATCGCGCTTCAGGAGCAGGGTTTGTTTGGCTCCGCACCCGGCGGAAGCGGCCGGCTGCGGTTTATGGAGCGGCAGAACCAGTTCGGCTGGCACCAGGGAATGCTGCTCGAAGGGGCGCGGATGCAGATCTCGTTCCTCAAGGATCTCGCCACCATGCGAAGCCCGAGCAGCCCTTACACTTTCCTCCATTATTTGCAGGATCGAGGGCGACTCGTCGACTTCATCAACGGAAAGACATTTTTTCCCAGCCGGATCGAGTTCCACGATTATCTCGAATGGGCGGCGGCGCGATTCTCGGGGGTTGTTGAATACGGCTCCGAGGTCATTGGCATCGAACCAGTGTACACGGGGGACGTCGTCCAGGAGGTTGACGTCGTGGTGCAGCGGGCGGACGGCATCCGCCGGCACCGTGCCCGCAACATCGTTTTCGCTGCCGGCCTGCAGCCGTGGATACCGGAGGACATTACTCTGTCGGACCGGATCTGGCACAGCTCAGAACTTCTGCACCGGCTCCGCGAGACCAATGTGGCAGGGATTCGTAAGGCCCTCGTCATCGGGGCCGGGCAGAGTGCTGCGGAGGTGACCAGCCATCTGCACCAGGTGTGCCCCAACGCTCAGGTCCACTCGGTCTTCGCCCGATTCGGTTACTCGGTCGCCGACGACAGTCCTTTCGCCAACCGAATCTTTGATCCCGGGGCGGTGGACGTGCATTTTCGTGCGGCGCCCGATATCCGCCAGATGCTGCGGCGGTACCACGACGGCACCAACTACTCCGTAGTTGATCTCGACCTCATTGCTGATCTGTTCGAGCGCAGTTACCAGGAGAAGGTGGTCCACGACCAGCGGTTGTACTTTCACAACCTATCGCGCGTCACGCGCTGCGTGCCGACACCGGCGGGTGCCGACGTCACCGTGTACGACCTGGTCGAAGGCCATATCGAGTCGATGACCTGCGATCTCGTGGTCTTCGCCACCGGGTACCGGCCGGTGGACCCGCGATGCTTCCTCGGCCCCCTGCTCGAGCACTGCCAGCTTGATGCCGGCGGTGGCGTCGCACTGGCGAGGGACTACCGGGTGCTCACTTCGCCGCGGATACGTTCCAGGATCTTCGTGCAGGGTGCCACCGAGGACAGCCACGGGTTGTCCTCTGGGTTGCTGTCCAATGTGGCAGTTCGGGCGGGAGAGATTGCCGAGTCTCTCGCAGAGGCGCTGCGCGAGCAGGGTGAGCCCCTGACTGCCGCAGCGAGATGATCGACGTCCGACACATTCCGCCACCTGTCCGCTCCGGACTGCCACCGGGAGTTCGTCGAGATCGTGACCGCGATCCCGCGCCGCACCCGTCGAATCACTTGGAGACCCGAATGTTCGTACCTGGCGTCTACCAGAACCACGACCCTGCGCAGCTGCGCGACGAGATGCGCCGCAATCCGCTGGCGGTTCTCGCCAGCAATGGCGAGCCCGCGCCGATGCTGACTCATCTGCCGGTCATCCCGCACCCCGACGAGGGTGGCGCCGCCGACGCGCCGCTGCCCGGCTCGGTACTGCTCGGACACATGAACCGAGCCAACCCGCACTGGGCCGGGCTGACCGCCGGGTCGCCCGCGACGCTGGTCTTCCTCGGCCCGCACGGCTATGTCACACCGGTCCTCTATAACGCCACCCCGGCCGCGCCGACCTGGAACTTCGTCACCATCCACGTACACGGCACGGTGCACCCCATCCCCGCCGGGGACGAAACGCTCGACGTGGTGCGCTGGACCGTGGAGGCATTCGAACGCTCGTTCGGCTCCGGCTGGGACCCGCAACCGTCGCTGGGCTACTTCAGATCCATCGTCGGCGGCGTCGGCGCCTTCCGGTTCGAGATCACCGACGTCGATGCCATGTACAAGCTCAGCCAGGAACAGAGTACCGAGCGGCAGGACCGGGTCGCCGCGAGCTTTGCCGCCTCCGAGGGGGGCTGCATGCGTGAGCTCGCCGAGCTGATGAGGGTGGTGCGCCACAGTGCCGATCCGGCGGGCCTGACCCGATGAAGCGCAACATGCTCAGCGTCCCCGGCGCGGTCAGTCTGCTCGAGGAGATATGCGCCGGGCGGCTGCCCTGGCAGGCGATCCATCCATTCCCCCGGCAGCGCGGCGACGACCGGGCCGTCGGCGACCGAGCCGTTGAGGACATCCAGCAGATCCTCGAACGCACCGTCGACCCGGAGGCCGTGGACACCAGCCGGCAGCTGCCGCCGGACCTGCCCGCAGCGATGCACGCCGAGAACTGTCTGCACCTGTTGGCCGGCGCCGAACAAGGCGGCCGTGCTCTGTCGCCGTTCAACGCATTCCGGGTGGTTGAGGCCGCTGCCCGCTGGTCCGTTCCTGCGGGCATGCTGCTCGGCATCCACAACGGCATCGGCGCCGCGGCGTACCTGCCGGTGCTGCCCGACGGCCCGCTACGCGAACACATTTCCCGCCGGATGGCGGCCGGCGCGGTCACCGCCATGGCCGACACCGAGCCCACCGGCGCCGCGAACCGCGCGCGGGGCACTACCGCCGTGCCGGTCCACGACGGCACGGGATATCTGCTCAACGGCGACAAGCTCTACATCGGCAACGGCCCCATCGCCGACCTCGTCGCGGTCACCGCAACCCTCCGCAGCCACGACGGTGACCGCACCCGGGTGTTTTTCGTGGACACCGACACGCCCGGCTTCTCGGTCAGCGCACGCCTGCGCTTCATGGGGTTCCGCGGCTTCCCCAACGGCGCACTGTCACTGCGCGACGTCCACGTCCCGGCGCACCATCTGCTCGACGAACGCGAAGGCGAGTGGCTCACCGCGGAACGCGCCACGGTGCTGTCCCGCGGCCGGCTCTACATCGTGGCCGCGCCAGCGTTGGCGATCGCCCGCGCCTGCCTGGACCACTCTCGCGCGTACGCCCGCCGCCGCACCGTCGACGGGCGGGTGCTCGCCGACTATCCCGAGATCCGCCGGATGACCGCAGAATCACAGGCGGATACGTATGCGCTGGAGACCGTGGCGCGGTGGACGATGCTCGACGGGCGCGGCGACGGCCCGACCGTCAACCTCATGCCGGATCAGGTCGCCGCGAAGGACATCACGTCGTTGCTCTGCTGGCGGGTCGCGGAACGCACGATGACGCTGCTCGCCGGTGAGGGCTTCGAGACGGCCCGGGGCAAGGGCGACCGTGGTGCCCCCGCGATCCCACTGGAGCGGCTCTTCCGCGACGCCCGGGGCACCCGCATCGCCGGTGGAACCGAGGTGCTGTTGCAGATGCGTCTTGCCAGCAACCTCGTCTTCTCCTACTTCTACCCACCCCCGGACAACGCCGACGAGCTGACCGGCCCAGCGACCGTGCCGGCGGACCTGCCGGCGGGCGCCCTGTCCGACCGCAACCGCGACCACCGCCGCGCCCTCGCGGCAGGTATCCACGAGTACGCACGGACCTGCCTGGCCACGGCCCGCCGGTTTCCCGACCGGGCCGAGCTGCTGGCCCGCAGCCGTGCGCTGGTGCTGTTCGGCCAGCTCGCCGAGGAACTGGTCACGGTGTCGCTGGTGCTCGCCCGGGCTGCTACCGACGGCATGGATCCCGGCGATCAGGACCTGGCCGACATCTATTGCACCGGCGCGCTCGGCCGCATCGCGGTCTGGCGGCAGGAACTGGCGGACGCTCTCGCCGACGACATGCCGGCGTACGGGCGGGCCGCCGGGCGACTGCTGGACGACACCGAGCCCAGCCACACCGGCGCTGACGTGCTCGCCGGGGCGTCATGACCGGGCCGTCGCACCGTGCCCCGCTCTCCGCCGGGCAGAGCCGGTTGTTCTTCAGTGAGCTGCTGCGACCGGACAGCGGCGGATACGTCATCCAGCGGGCCATTCGGCTCATCGGCGACCTCGACGTACCCGCCCTGCAGACTTCGATGCAGCTGCTCGTCGGCCGGCACGAGATCCTGCGCACCATTTACAGCGACGACGGGCCGTACCCCGAACAGATCGTCGAGCCCGCGTCACTCGGCAATGAGTTCGCTCTGGAGCTCACGGACCTGGGCGACCGGGCAGACGACAGCGCCGAGGCGGTGAACAGCTGGATCGCCGCCGCCCGGGGACGCTCCTTCGAGCTGCGGGCCGAGCCGCCGCTGCGGACCGGTCTCGCGCGCCTCGGCGCCGATGACCACGTCCTGCTGATCACCGTGCACCACATCGCGATGGACGGCTGGTCGATGTCCGTGCTGCTCGGTGAGCTGGCCACCGCCTATGCCGCGCTGATCCGCGGCGAGGAACCGGCCCTGCCGCCCGCGCGGGCGTACCGGGACTACGTGCACGCTGAGCGGGCCCGTGCCGACGAGATGGCCGAGCACGAGCGGTTCTGGCGCACCCAACTTGCCGGAGCCGGCGTGCCCGGCCCCGGTCTGCTCGAATACCCGGCCGAATGGCGGCGCACCGATGAGGCTCTGTCCGCAGCGTTCAACCTACCCGCCGAGCTGACCGCACGGATCGCCGAGCTGAGCCGGCGGCAGCGCTGTACGCCGTTCATGACCGTGCTGGCGGTCTGGAGCGGAATGCTGACCACGGACAGCGGAGCCGCCGAGATCACCGTCGCGACCGCCTCGTCCGGACGGTGGCGGCCCGAGGACCACGGGCTGGTCGGATTCCTGGTCAACGTGGTCCCGATCCGCATCGCCTGCACCTCGGAACTGTCGCTGACACAGCTGCTGGCCAGGGTGCGTGACGCCTGTCTGACCGCGTCGGAGCACAACGAACTGCCGTACGAGCGGATCGTTGCCGCCAGTCGAGCACCCCGCCTGCCGAACCGGCCCGCGCTCGCGCAGGTCCTGTTCGACCTGCACCCCAGAGCTGCGGTGCCGACGCTGCCGGGGTTGCGTTGCAGCGACTGGCCCATTACGGCCCGCACCCTGCGGTTCGAGTTGGAGCTGCATGTCACGTACGACCGGAGCGCCGCCGACGGGATCCTGCTGGCCGCAGCGGACCTGTTCGAGCCGGACACCGTCCAGCGCCACCGGGACGCCTTCGTCGACCTGCTCAACCGGTGGACCGCCGAGCCCGAGCGGGCGCTGGCTGACCTGATCCCGATCCGCTCTGTTTCGGAAGGAACGTAATGACAAGCGACGGCACCCTCACCGCCCGGCTGACCCGGATCTGGGAGTCGGCCCTGGGGCTCGACGACATCGAGCCCACGGAGAACTTCCTCGACCTGGGCGGCGACTCGATGACCGCCACGACGGTGATCGCGGGGATCCGCGGTGAGTTCGGCGTCGCGCTGCCACTGCGTGCCCTGTTCGACCATCCGACCGTCGCTGAACTGGCCGAGGTGGTGGCGGCCGCCCGCCCCTCCGCCGTGGCCGCCGGGTCTGCGCTGAAGGAGGTCCGATGAAGAACGGCAGTGCAATCGTCGGCTACCCCTATCTCTCGATGTGGGGCGGCGAGGCCGATCCGCCGTGTCTGCTCGACTCTCTCCATCGCTCGGTCGAGCGATACCCGGACCGCGCCGCGGTGGTCGACGGCGACCGGCGCTTCTCGTACGCCGAGCTGGCGGCGTGGACCTGGGAGGTACAGGAACTGCTGAGGGCCAGGGGCGTGGTGCCCGGGGACCGGGTGGCGGTGGCCTGCCCCCGCAGCGCCGAGGCGGTCGTTGCGCTGCTCGCCGTCGCCGGGTGCGGAGCTGCCTACGTACCCCTTGACATCGAGTATCCCCACGCCCGGTTGGAGCACATGCTCCGGGACAGCGAGCCCGCAGTGCTGCTGCATCTCGGCGACCAGCCGGATCTGGGGCCCGCGGAGATCGCCCAGCGCATCCCGCAGCCCGGTGCCGCCCCCGCCGGTGCCACCCCGCCGGCCCGCAGCGTGGCGCACGACCCCGACCGGGACGTCTACCTCATCTACACCTCGGGCTCCACCGGCTGGCCGAAGGGTGTCGCGATTCCGCACAGCTGTCTGGACAACATGGTCGCCTGGCAGTCCGCCCACTCGCCGGCCCCCGACCTGCGCACGGCGCAGTTCGCGCCGCTCAACTTCGACGTGTCGTTCCAGGAGATCCTCGGCACCCTCTGTGGTGGCGGCACCCTGCACATCGTGCCGGAAAGCCTGCGCCGGGAGCCGGGGCAGCTGCTGGCCTGGCTGGCCGAACACCGGGTGCAACGGCTCTTCCTGCCCTACGTGGCCCTGCAGATGCTCGCCGTGGCCGCCGACACGGACGCCGACGCGGCGGCTCGGCTGGAGCTGGTGGAGGTCAACACAGCGGGAGAGCAGGTGGTGTGCACCGACGAGATCCGGCGCATGTTCGCCCGCCTGCCCGGTGCCCGCCTGGTCAACCATTACGGCCAGAGCGAGTCGGCGATGGTCACCTCGCACATACTGACCGGCCCGAGCGCCGACTGGCCCGCCCTGCCGCCGATCGGGGTCCCGTTGCCGAACTGCGAGGTGCTGATCGATCCGGTCGCCGCGGACCAGCCCGAGGTGGGCGAGCTCCTGGTGGCCGGCCTGCCGATGTCTCGTGGATACCGCAACCAGCCCGAACTGACGGCCGAACGCTACATCGACATCCCGCTGTCGCCACACGGGCACACCCGTGCCTTCCGGACCGGTGATCTGGTGGAGCTGGTCGACGGCGAGCTTCGCTTCCTCACCCGGGTGGACGACGAGGTCAAACTTCGCGGCGTACGGGTTAATCTGCTCGAAGTCGACGCGCAACTGCTCGCCCATCCGATGGTCCAGGCCGCCGCCACCGTCGTCGTGCGTACCCGCTCGGGGAACCGCAGTCTGCGATCCGCCGTCGTGCTGGCCGGTACCGCCGGTCCCACGACGGCCGACGACTTGATCAGCGCGCTACGCCGGGTGCTGCCCGCAGTCTTTGTGCCGGTCTCCGTCATGGTTGTGCCGGCCCTGCCCCGGACGCCGAGCGGCAAGATCGACCGGGATGCGGTCGCCACCCTCATCTCCGAGGAGCTGGCCGGCGGCCGCCGGGCCCGCGGAACGAGCCCGTCGCGGGCCACGGCGCCATGAGCGTGACGACGTCGGCACCGCCGGTGGCGAGCCTGCCGGTCTCGCAGGCCCAGCTCGCGCTCTGGGCCGAGGAGCAGGTCGATGCGAACCTGAGCAGCACCGGCTACTTCGCGGTGACGCTCACCACGCACGGCGCGGGTGCCGGGCTCACCGGCCGGCGGCTGCGCGCGGCAGCCCAGGCGGTCCTGCACCGGCACCCGCCGCTGCGCTCGGTGCTGCGGCACGACGACGGCGCGCTGCGGCAGGTCGTCCATGTCGCCGCCGACGCCCTGCGCTTCACCACCACCGATGTCGCGTGCGAGCCCGGGGCGGAACGCGCCGCCGCGCGGGAGTGGGCCGCCCGCCACGAAAGCCGGCGCCGGTGGGACCTGTCGGTGGAACCTCCGATCCGGTTCCACGAGCTACGGCACGGGCCCGGCCGCAGGACGATCGTCTTCGCCGTGCATCACGCCGGCTTCGACGGGCGCAGCAAGTTCCTCGTCGCCCGGGATTTCACCGAGTACCTGACCGGACTCGTCACCGGCGTTCCGGTCGACGTCGAACCCTTGCCCCACGTCATGATCCCCGAGGCGGAGCCGGCGCTGACCGACGAGGCGGTCCGCTACTGGGCCGGGGAACTGAGCGACGATCGGGAGCCGATGCCGCTGCCGTCTGGGCGTACCCCGGGTGTGCGCGGGATCCGGACCACCCGCACCGTGGAGCTGGACATCGCCCACGTGACGGCGCTGCGCGATCTCGCCAACCGCCACGAGGTCAGCACGTTCACCTGCCTGGTCGCCACGTTTGCCCAGCAGCTCGCCCGGTACGGCGAGCCAGCGCCGATTCTCGCCGTCGCCGCTGACATCAGCGATGAGCGGACCCGGGCGGTCGCGGGTGTTCAGGTCAACGTCGTACCGATGCTGGTGCGCGCCGGGGATTCCGCTACGCCGGCCGACGCGGTGCGCGAGGCGCGGGCCGCGCTGGGCCGGATGCGCCGGTACCGCCGGGTGCCGTTCCGGAGCCTGCTGCGTGGCCTGCCGGACGACAGCGCCGCCCGGCTGATGACCCAGTGCGGGATGTCCTTCCCACGGCCCCCGGCCGGGCTGGCGCTGGACGTGCCGGGAATGACCGCCCGGTGGGACTTCTTCACGCCCAACACGTCCTCGACCTTCGAGCGGACCCTGCACATCCGCGCCGACTGGCCGGTCTGCCGGATCCGGCTGGATTACCGGGCGGAGAACCTGGACGGTGCGGGCGCCGACGCGATGCTCCAGCACTTCACTGCGGCCGTGGCGTCGCTAGCCACCGCTGACGCGACCCGGTTCCGTCCGGCGACCGCCGTGGCCGTGCCGCCGGACCGTACCGATGCACGGCTGGGGCAGGACCCGGACAGCGAGTTGGCGGTGGCCGCCGCCGTTGTCGCCGGCCGGTCGCACGCCGGCCGGGACAACGACGTGGTGGTGCTCGGTGCTGTAGCGGAAGAGATCCTCGCAGTCGAGACCAGCGCCGCGCGGATGCGTGCCGCGAAGCTCCTGTTCGCCGCCGACCCCGGCGAGATACCCGATACGGCCCGCCGCCTGGTGGGGCCGGCGGACATCGTACGGGCGGCGGCTCGGCTCCGACGTGGTCGGGCACTGGACCTCGTCGTGCCGGGTGACCAGTTGCCCGCTCTGGCGCACCTGGCACAGGACGCCGGCTCGGCGTTCACGATCAGCGCCTACCACCAGTGGGGCGGTCGGGTGGCCGGGCTCCTGACGCCGGCTCCGGATCCGCTGGAACCGCCGGAACTGGAGTTGTTCGGGTCGTACCCCGCGTCGGTGCGCGACGACGCAGGGGCCGCCCTGCCCGCGAACGTGCCCGGCACGCTGGTGGTCACCACACCCGACGGCCGGTCGGAGTCCACGTCCGACTGCGCGATGGTGAGCGCCACGGGCGTGCTGCGTTACCTTGGCCCGCGCCGGGAACGGTTGCTGCGCCACCGCGGATTCATCGACGTGGCCCTCGTCGACCGGGTTCTGCACACGTGCCCGCAAGTGCTCGACGCGGCGGTGGTGCGACGCCGGACCCGCCGTGGACTCACAGTCGTGGCGGTCGTCACCGGGCACCCTGGCGAGCGCGCGCCCAGCGTGGCCGAGGTGCGGGCCTTCCTGCACGACCGGCTCGCGGGACTCGACCTGCCCGGACAGATCGAGGTCCGGGCCACCATGCCCCGCGACCGGTACGGCTCGATCGACAGACCGGCGATGGACTCCCGATGACGACCGAATGGCGTGCCCCGGTGCGGCCGCGAGCCGGCTGCCGGGCCGGCTGCCGGGCCGGGGGGTCAGCCCAGCCGGCCGAAGACAGCGTGCGGGCTGATCTTGACGCGGAGGTCCGTACCGGTGTTCCACTCGGCGCGCCGGATCTCCCTCATCGCCGCCTTGCGGCGCTCGCTGTCCATCCGGTCAATGAACAGTACGCCGTCGAGGTGGTCGGTCTCGTGCTGCAGGCAGCGGGCCAGATAGCCGGAGCCGACGATCTGCAGCGGGTCGCCGTGCTGGTTGAAGCCCTTGGCCACGACGTTCTGCCGGCGTTTGGTGTCGAAGTACAACCCTGGCATCGACAAGCAGCCCTCTGGGCCGTCCTGCTCCTCCTCGTCGGGGAAGCTCAGCACCGGATTGACCAGGTGTCCGTGCAAATCTTCGACGTGAAACGCGAAGACGCGCAGGCTGATGCCGAGTTGCGGGGCGGCGAGCCCGGCGCCGCGTTCATCAGTCAGCGTGTCGTCCAGATCCCTGACGAGCCGGCGCAGCTCCGCGTCGAACGCGGTCACCTCATGCGCCGGCGTGGTGAGCACTGGGTCTCCGAAGAGCCGGACGGGCAGTACGGACATAACTGGTTCCTCTCCAAGTCGGACGGCGCACGCCGACGCCGGTGGCTGCCTCCCGGCAGGGTCCGTCGCGTTCACCGGTGCCCGGGTGTGTGGTGTGGCGTACCTGCGAGACCGCCATCGTTTTCGGACGGTGGCGACGAGCGAATGGTCGGGCGAGCCCGGCTTGACATCCACTTTGCAGAGAAGAATACTTTGCAAAGTGACGGATGGACAAGCCCACGACAAACCCGACCCATCCGATCGGGTGGCCGACGACGACGGCCCTGGGGCGATGGCGAATCAGCTTCACGAGAGCTCGCCAACAGAAGGCGACGTCGCGTCCGGCGGATCCAATCCGGCTCACCCGATCCGCGACGGCGTGGTGGTCACCGTGCTGCAGCACCCGGTCCGGGCCGCTCTCATGGAGCTGCTGCGCACCCGGGAGACGCTCACTGCCACGGAGGCCGCCCGGGAACTGGGTGGCAACACGGGGACCTATTCGTTCCACCTGCGTCAGCTGGCGCGGTACCGGCTGATCGAACCGGTGCCCACGACGCGGGGACGGATCCGGCCCTGGCGGCTGATCCGTCCGGGCGTGGCGCAGGTGGCCGACGAGCCGATGAGCTGCCTCGCCCGTGGGCTCGAGGACGAAAGCTACCGACGTTGGCTGGCGCTACGCGAGCAGGCACCGCCGCGCTGGCGCAACGACCAGGCATTCAGCGAGGTCATCTACCTCACGCCGAAGGAACTCACCGCTCTCGGCGCGAAGATTCGCGATCTCCTGGCCGAGTATCGCCACCGCGAGACCCGGCCCGAGACCCGTCCACAGGGATCCGCGCCGGTCGCGGCGATCGCCCGCCTGTTCCCACTGCTCGACCCGGATCACTGATCCGGTCCACGCCCGATCCACCTTCGGTACCTCGCCGCCCTCCGCGTCGACGTACCGCCATGTTCCGTGCCCGAGAACGAACCTCTAGAGGACACCAATGACTGCCTCCGCGACTGGGCGGCCTAAACACGGCCTGCTATCCACCATCGCCGTCTTCGCCGCCGCCTTCCTGGCGATGCTGGACCTGTCGATCAGCGCCGTCGCGATGCCGGCCATCCGCGAGGACCTGAACGCGTCGCTCGCCGGGCTGCAATGGATCTTCGACGCCTACGCGATCTCCTTCGCGAGCCTGCTGCTGGTCGGCGGGCTCATCAGCGACCGGCTCGGGCACCGTACCGGGCTGATCATCAGCCTCGGCCTGTTCGTCGCCGGATCGGCGTTGTGTGCCTTCGCCCCCAGCGTCGGCACACTGATCGCCGGCCGCGCGCTGCAGGGCGCGGCCGCGGCGATGCTGGTGCCGGGCAGCTTGGCGATGATCGCGCAGATCTCCAGGGACGCGGCCCACCGGGCCCGTCTGGTAGGCATCTGGAGCGGCCTGACGGGCGCGGCGATCGCGCTCGGACCGGTCGTCGGTGGCTGGCTCGTGGAGGCCCTTGGCTGGCGCAGCATCTTCGGAATCAACCTGCCGGTCGGGGCCGCCGTCATAGTGCTGCTCGTCACGGTGGTGCCGGCAGCGGCCCGCAACCGGCAGGGCCGGATCGACGTGCCGGGCCTGGTGCTGGGCGCGCTGTGGTCGGCCGCCCTCGCCTACGCCGTGATCGAGGGGAACGTCCAGGGCTGGACCTCGCCGGTGATCGTGGGTGCCTTCGTGGTCGCGGCGGTGGCACTGGTCGCGTTCCTGGTCGTGGAGTTGCGGCAGACGCACCCGATGATGCCGGTACGGCTGCTCGGGCAACGCGCGTTCGCCGCAGCCAGCGTCATCTCGTTCGTCATGGGTTTCGCACTCTCCTCGTCGTTCTACTTCCTCTCACTTCTCCTGCAGGAGGTGCTCGGGTACGGCCCGCTCGGCGCCGGCCTCGGTTTCCTTCCCGCGGCCATCGCGCTCACCGTGATGGCGCCCCTCGCCGGGTGGCTGTTCGCCCGGCTCGGTGCCGCCCTGCTCGTCACCGGCGGGCTGCTGCTGGGCGCTGTCGGTCTGTTCGGCCTCACCCTCGGCGGCGTGGACACCCCCTACCTGCATCTTTCCTGGGCAGTGGCGCTGATCGGGGTCGGCTGGGGGCTGGCGCTGCCGCCCACCAACGCGGTGGCCCTGGGAGCCGTGCCGCCACAGCAGGCCGGTGCCGCGTCCGGCACGGTGGAGACCGCGCTGCAGTTCGGCACGGTCGTCGGCATCGCTGTGCTCGGCACCGTGCAGGCGATCGGGCTGACCTCCGATCTGCGGGGCAGGCTCGCCGATGCTGGGCTCCCCGAGCCGCTGAGCGGCGACGCCGCCGACCAGATCGCCGCCGGCCAGTCACCGGACCTGTCCAATTTCACCGGCGACCTGGAACGCGTCACCGCCGAGGCGTTCGCCCACGGGCTGCACCTGGCCTTCGTGATCGGCGCGGTCGTCGTCGGCCTGTCCGCCCTGGTCGCCCTGGTGGGTCTGCCCCGGCGCACCCGGCCCGCTCCCGACGGCGGCGAATCCTCGCCTTCGGAGCTTTCAACAGTTTCCACCACACCGTGAACACAGGACTGACGCCCTGACCCTCGACCGGAGGCCGCTGTGAGCGATCACGACCAGCCGTCACCCTTGGCCCATCACCTCTTCGAGAAGCAGGCAGCCGCCGACGCTGAGCGTCCGGCGATCCGCGACGGCGACCGTACCCTGTCATACGGCACGCTCAACGAGTACGGTGACCGGCTCGCGGCGCTGTTGCGGGCGTACGGCGCGAAGCCGGAGGCCCTGGTCGGCATCTGCCTGCCACGCGGTATCGACCAGGTGGTCGCGGCCGTCGCGGCGCTGAAGTCCGGCGCCGGCTATCTTCCGGTCGATCCACAGCAGCCGGCGCTGCGGATCCGTCAGACCCTCTCGATGGCCGGTCCGGTAGCGGTCGTCACCAGCAAGCACCACGCCGGTGACCTGGACTGCCCCGAGCTGGCGGGCGTCCCGATCGTCGAACTCGACGGCGGGGTCAGCACCGACGAGCTGACGCCGACGCCGGTGCCGGCCGCCGACGCCGGCCCGGAGAACCTCGCGTACGTCGTCTTCACCTCCGGCTCCACCGGCACCCCTAAAGGCGTGCAGATCGAACACGGCTCGCTCGCGAGTTTCATCCGATGCGACATCGAAGAGTTCGAACTTGCCGCGTCCGACACGGTCGCGCTGGTGGCGTCACCCGGCTTCGACGCCTCGGTGTGGGACATCTGGCCCACCCTGGCGGTCGGCGCCTGCCTGCAGACCGTGGAACCGGCGACCGTGCTGTCGCCGGAGACGTTGCGTGACTTCATCGTGGACACCGGCATCACCGTCGGGTTCTTCACCACGGCGATCGCAGAGCGGCTGCTCCGGCTCTCCTGGCCGGCGTCGTGCCGGCTTCGGCTGCTACTCACCGGCGGCGAACAGTTGCACGTCCGGCCCGCGCCCGGCCTGCCGTTCCGTCTGGTCAACAACTACGGTCCGACCGAGACCACGGTGATCGTCACCTCCGGTCCGGTCCGCTCGGCCGGAGAAGGCGTTCCCCGGTTACCGTCCATCGGCCGCCCGTTGCCGGACGCTGACGTATACCTGCTCGCCGACGGTCTGCGGCCGGTCGCCGAAGACGAGGCGGGTGAGATCTTCATCGGTGGCCCCGGCGTCGCCCGTGGGTACCTGAACCGCCCCGACCTGACCGAGGAGCGGTTCCTGCCCGACCCCTTCGCGGACCGGTCCGGCGCTCGGATGTACCGGACCGGCGACCTCGCCCGCCGCCGCGCCGACGGCAGTCTCGACTTCCTCGGCCGAGCCGACGACCAGGTCAAGATCCGCGGAAACCGGGTGGAGCCCGGCGAGGTGGCAGCGGTCCTGCAGGAACATCCAGCGCTGGGATCCGCGCACGTGATCGCGCAGTCGGGGGACGCGGCCGGCGACGCGTTCCTGATCGCCTACGTGACGGCCGCCGACCCGGCCGATCCCCCGCGAACAAGAGAACTGCACCGGTACCTCGCCGAGCGGCTGCCGGCGGCCCTCGTACCCCGGCATTTCGTGGCGCTCGACTCGCTGCCGATCACCGCGAACGGCAAGGTGGACCGGGCGGCCCTGCCGCCGGTCACCGCCACACGGACGGACCTGCCGAATCCGCAGGCGGCACCCAGCACCGCACTGCAGCGTCGGCTGGCGGAGATCTGGCGGGAAGTCCTCGGGGTCGCGGAGGTCGGCACCACGGACAGTTTCTTCGATCTGGGCGGGCACTCGCTGCAACTGGCCGACGTGCACCGCCGGATCACCCGCGAGCTGGCGCGCGAGCTGCCCCTGATGGCCCTGTTCGAGCATCACACGATACAGGCCCTCGCGGATCATCTCACCCGTTCCAGCGAGCAGCCGGCGGCGGCGAAACTGCGCGAGGAAACCCGGCGCGTCCGCAATTCCCCGCGCCAGAGAGCGCTGCGGCGTACGGCGGCGCAAGCAATGGAGACGCCGGCGCGGCCGGCCGCGCCGGTCGACGGGACCGGGGACGGAGACGGAGGCCGTGATGGACGCTGACATCGATGCCCTGGTAGCTGTCGTCGGCTTGGCGGGACGCTTTCCCGGGGCGCCCGACGTCGACTGGTTCTGGCGCAACATCTGCAACGGCGTCGAGTCGGTACAGATCCACACCGCGACAACGGCCGACGGGACCGGCGAGCACTACTCCGGGTACGGCGTGCTCGACGACGCCGAGATGTTCGACGCCGCGTTCTTCGGGTATCCGCCAGGGGAAGCCCTGGTCATCGATCCCCAGCAGCGGGCCTTCCTGGAATGCGCCTATCACGCCCTGGAAGACGCGGCCTGCGACCCGGCCACCTATGACGGGCTCATCGGCGTGTACGCCGGCGGTAGCACCACCGGATACGCCGCAGCCCTGCATGCGGCCCGGAGCCGGCTGCCGTTCCTCGACGACTGGCAGATCCGCATCGCCACCGGCCCGGACTTCCTGGCCACCCGGACCGCCCACAAACTCGGCCTGCGCGGTCCCGCGATGACGGTGCAGACGGCCTGCTCGACCTCGCTGGTGGCCATCCACCTCGCGGCTCAGGCGCTCCTGGCGGGGGAGTGCGACATCGCGCTCGCTGGCGGCGCCACCGTGCACGTGCCCCGGCCGTCGAGCGGTTACACCGAGGGCGGCATCCTGGCAGCCGACGGGCACTGCCGAGCCTTCGACGCCAAGGCCACGGGTGCCGTCGGCGGCAGCGCTGTGGGCCTGGTGGTGCTGCGCCCGCTCGGCGACGCGCTTCGCGCCGGCAATCACATCCACGCGGTTCTGCGCGGCACCGCCGTCAACAACGACGGAGGTGGAAAGGTCGGCTTCACCGCGCCGAGCATCGACGGGCAGGCCCAGGTGATCCGCACCGCCCAGCTGGTCGCCGGGGTGAACGCGCGCGACGTCACCTACGTCGAGACGCACGGCACCGGGACGCCGCTGGGTGATCCGATCGAGGTCGCCGCGCTGACCCGGGCGTTCCGGGCCGACACCGACGACAGTGGCTTCTGCCGTATCGGCTCCGTCAAGACCAACGTCGGGCACACCGACGCGGCGGCCGGCGTCACCAGCTTCATCAAGGCGGTTTTCGCCGTCGAGCACGGGCTCATCCCGCCCAGCCTGCACTTCGAGGAAGCCAATCCGGAGATCGACTTCGCGACCAGCCCGTTCTCCGTCGCCACGGCCCTCGTTCCATGGCAGCCTGACGGGCGTCCCCGACTGGCCGGAGTCAACGCCCTCGGCATCGGTGGCACCAACGCCCACGTCATCCTGGAGCAGCCGCCGGTTCCCGCACCTACGGCCGGCCGGACCGGCACACCGCAGCTCGTCGTCCTCTCCGCCCGCACTCCTGCGGCGCTGGACACCTTGAGCCGGACCCTCGCCGCACGGTTGCGCGAGGACCCGGCGCTCGACCTGGCCGATGTGGCGAGGACGTTGCAGGTGGGCCGGCCCGCGCAGCCGTTCCGCCGGTTCGCGGTGTGCGACGGCGCTGCCGACGCCGCAGGAGTGTTCGCCGGCGAGGATCCCGAACGCCTGATCACCAACGACGGAAGGCCAGCCGCCCGGCCCGTCGTGTTCATGTACCCCGGGCAGGGCGGCCAGCACGTCGGCATGACCCGGGAGCTCTACGAACGCGAACCCGTGTACCGGGAGGCGATCGATGCCGCCTGCGACTACGCTGCGCCGCTTCTCGGCACTGACCTGCGCACGATCCTGTTCCCCGAGGCCGGTGACGTCGAGAAGGCCACCGAGCAGATGGCGACGATCGGTGTCGGGCAGCCGGCGGTCTTCGTCGTCGAGTACGCCTTGACCCGGCTCTGGCAGTCCTGGGGTGTCACCCCCTCGGCGGTCGTCGGCCACAGCCTCGGGGCGTACGCGGCGGCGTGCGCGGCCGCGATCCTGCCGTTGGCCGAGGCGATCAGTCTGGTCGTCACCCGGGGCCGGCTGTTGCAGGGACTGCCGGCCGGCCGGATGGCCGCAGTGCCGCTCCACGAAGAGGAACTGATGGCGCTGCTTCCGGACGACCTCTCCGTGGGATCGGTCAACGGACCCGGTCAGTGCACGGTCACCGGCCCCGCCGCCTCGGTAGAGGCATTCACCGCCGAGCTGCGTGACCGCGGCATCGACGCGCGCCTCCTGCGGATCTCGACCGCAGGCCATTCCGCGCTGGTGGAACCGATAATGGCCGAGTTCGAAGCTGCGGTCAGCGCCGTGAAACCACAACCGCCGCAGGTGCGTTTCCTTTCCGACACTCTCGGCCGATGGGCGACCGGTGACGAGGCCGCCGCTGCGGCGTACTGGTCGTCACACCTGCGCCGCCCGGTGCGCTTCGGTGCCGCGCTGCAGCACCTGCTCGACGATCCCAGCCAGATACTCGTCGAGGTCGGACCCGGCCGGGTGCTGAGCAGCCTCGCGCGTCAGCATCCGGCCGCCAACGGGGCCCACACGATTCTCAGCTCGCTGCCACACCCCGCCGACCGGACTGCCGACACCCATAGCCTGCTGCACGCCGCAGGCCGGCTCTGGGCAGCCGGGGTCACCCTGGACTGGGCGAGCCTGCATCAGGATCGGACGCCTCGACTGGTCCGACTGCCGCTCTATCCGTTCGACCGCCGGCCGTACCTGGTGGAGCCGCCTGCCGCAGCCCAGCAGGCCGACGCGGGGCAGGTCATCGTCACCCCCGACGAGCCGGCTACCGAAACGTCTGCCGGCGACCCCCTGTCCGAGGAGAGCGTGGCCGGGCGAGTGAGCCAGGCAATCGGCGACGTCCTGGGCATCAACGACGTGGGCGAGCACGAGAGTTTCTTCGATCTGGGCGGAGACTCCCTGATTGCGACACGTCTGGCGGCCTGGACCAGGACAGCGTTCGGCGTGGAGTTCTCCGCCAAGGAGGTCCTGACGAACCCCACCGCCGCCCGGATCGCAGATTTGGTGGAGGAACGGATGAGCGCGATCGGAGAGGTGAGCTCTCGATGACCGGCACGACATCACCGTGGGCGCTGCTCCGGGCCCGACGCCCGGATGCCCCGACACGCCTGTACTGCTTCCCACACAGCGGAGGATCGCCTGGCGAGTACATCCGCTGGGCACAGCGGTTGCCGAGCACGGAGGTTGTGGGCATCCAGTTGCCCGGCCGCGGTTCCCGGCTGACCGAGAAGCTCTTCACCGCCGTGCCCGACCTGGTCAGTGCGCTGGTCAGCGAATTCACCTTCACTGAGCCCTTCGTGTTCTTCGGACACAGCCTCGGCGCGCTGGTAGCGTTCGACACCGCCCGGGAGCTGCGCGCCCGCGGCCTTCCCGGCCCGCGCCGGCTGGTGCTGTCGGCGTGCACCCCGCCGCACCACGGCCTGCAACGTGCCCCCCTGCACGTGCTGCCGGACGAGGAGTTCATCGACGCGTTGAGCGAGCAGTTCGGTGGGTTGCCCCCGGCTATCCGGTCCGAACCGGAGCTGCTCGGGCTGGTGCTGCCCGCGTACCGCGCCGATCTGGAAATGTTCGAGCGTTACGAGTATGTGCCGGGCGAGCCGTTGCCGTGCCCGATAACGGTGGTCGGCGGCGCCGACGACTACATCCCGTCTGCCCTGCTGGCCGATTGGCAGCAGTACACCACCGGCGGCTTCGACCTGTACACCCTTCCCGGCGGACACTTCTACCTGCGGGATGAGCCGGCGCAGGAACAGTTGTTGCGGGTCTTGGCCCGTCACCTGGAAAAGGCGAGGTGAGAGCGCGGCCGGGCGAACGGCCACCCATCACCCGAGCAGGTCCGCTAGGTTCCACAGGCATGAGCCACGATGGTCAGGTGGGCAGGGTTCGGCAGCTGTCGCGCTACCCGGTCAAGTCGATGCTGGGAGAGGATCTGGACCAGGCGTACGTGGACGAGGCTGGCATCGCCGGCGACCGGGCCTTCGCCGTGCTCGACTGTCTCACCGGCAAGGTGGCCAGCGCGAAGAACCCGCGCCTGTGGCGGGACATGCTGACGGTACGGTCCACGCTGACGCCCCCCGGCTCCACCGGCGCCCCGGCGGTCCGGTTGACCATGGCGGACGGTACGACCGAGACCGTGACGGTGACCGGCCACCGCGATCCGGCGCTGTCCAAGCTGCTGGGCCGGGATGTGCGCCTGCTCGACCGGGCCGCGCCGGGCGCGTGCATCGAGCGGATGGACCCGACCCAGGTGCGCACCGAGGACGATCTGCGCAGCGCGGAGACCGGCAGCTCTGGTCTGGCTGCCGGCTCTCCACCGGGCACGTTCTTCGACTTCGCACCCCTGCACCTGATAACGACCGCGACGCTGGCCGGCCTCGCGACCCACTCGGGTCGGCCCGTTCACGGCCAGCGCTTCCGACCCAACATCGTCGTCGAGGTGCCCGACCCGAACGCCGGCTTCGTCGAGAACCTCTGGCCGGGCCGTCGGCTGCGGATCGGCCCCGACGTGGTCGCCGAGGTCGTCATCCCGACCCCACGGTGCGTGGTTCCGGCGCTGCGGCACGGTGACGACGAGCCGGACATCGCGCTGCTGCAGGTGCTGAGCCGGCACAATCGGCTGCAGGACGTCGGATCCCTGCCGTGCGCCGGGGTGTACGCGCGCCCGCTGGAATTCGGCGTCATCCGCTCCGGCGACCCGGTCGAATTCTGCTGACCTTACACGTACGGTGGTGGAGCTGAGGGGATTCGAACCCCTGACCCCCTCGATGCGAACGAGGTGCGCTACCGGACTGCGCCACAGCCCCAGAATCGGGTGACCCGCTGCCAGACCAGCAGTGGACCGGCGACAAGGCTAACAGGTCGGGCACCCGACGCGCGAATCGATCCCGCCCGGGCGCGCTGGTCGGCCCGGCACGCATCCCGGCTCCCACCACGCCTCGACGCCGGTCAGGACCGGCCGTCGTAGCTGCGGCCGGCCTCGTAGGCGCGCCCCCGCAGGCCGCCCGTGCGGCGGTAGGAGACCGACCCGCCGACCCCACCGCTGGCCGCCGCCGGCAGGTCACGCGGCCGGTCCAGGCCCATCGCGGCGCGACGCATCACCTCCCGCTGGGCGGCGAGCCGGCGCTGCTGCTCACGGCGGGCAGCGGCCCGTCGGGCCTGCTCACGGCGCACCTCGGCCTGCCGGGCGGCCAGCCAGGCGGCTTCCCGGGCGCGGTGCCGGCGGCGACGGCGGTCGGCGATCGCCCGGTTGCGCAGATGCACCAGGTACACGGCGAGCAGCACCGCAGTGACCGCGAAGCTGATCCAGAAGCCGGGGCCGACCACCAGCACCCCGATCAGCTCGACCAGGTTGAGCAGCAGCAAGGCGGCGAAGACGCGCCGGCGGCGAACCACCGCCGGGGTGTGCCGACGGGCTGGGGCACGGCGCGGTCGGACGCCGGCAGTCGGGACGAGCCGCAGCCGGCCACCCCGTCGACCGGCGCCTGGTCGACCGCCGGCCGGCAGCGGAGCGGACGGATCGTTGAACGACCCGGCGTCGGACGCCGTACCACCTTCCGGACCGGCAGCGCGGCGCACGGTAAGCCGGCGGGGCGGGTTGACCGGCCGTTTCCCGGGCACGGTGCGACGACGGCGGCGGCGTTGCAGCACCCGCGCCGTCGACTGCGCCCGCTCCGCCACCAGGCGCTCGGTAGCGTCGTACCGGCGGACCAGCGCCGGTGCGAGGGCGAGCAGCCCGGCGGCGGCGAGGACGGCGAGGAGCACCGAGGTCGGCACCCTCACCCCTCCCGTCACCCCGAGGCAACCCGCCACCCATGCACGGACATGAAAGGCTTGATAGGTTGCCGTACCTTCTCGTTACTTGAGGTTACGGGCGTCCGACCAGGAATTTTGTACGCCGCGCCGACCCTGGCCGGCGGTTGTGTTCAGTAGGCACTGGCCTGCAGCCGCCGCCAGCGGGCCAGCAGTCCCCCTTCGACCAGCACATCCTCGCTGGTCAGGGCATATCCGATGTGGTCACGCCAGGCACCGTCGATGTGCATGTAACGATGATGGTAGGACTCCTCACGGAAACCCAGCTTTTCAACTACACGCCGTGACGGAATGTTCTCCGGCCGGACGTTGACCTCGATCCGGTGCAGTCCGCCGGCGGCGAAGGCATGGTCCACCGCCAGGGCCAACGCGGTCGGTGTCACCCCCCGCCCGGCGACCGCCGCGTCCACCCAGTAGCCGGCGTAGCCGGAGCAGAACGCCCGCCGCACGATGTTGCCGATGTTCAGGTGACCCACCAGCCGTTCGGCACCCGCCTCGACCAGACAGACAGCGAACGGCATACTCTCACCGCGTCGCGACTGTCGACGCTGGTCACGGTAGAGGTAGCGGAACGCGTCCGGCGAGTTCAGCTCGTGCCACGGCCCCGGCGGCGCCGGCTCCCACGGGGCCAGCCAGGGCTGGTTACGCCGCCGGACCGCCGACCAGTCAGCGGCGTCACTACGACGGTACGGGCGCAGCAGCACCGGACCGTCGGTGAGCACCACCGGCCAGCCCGGAGCCTCGTCCCCGATCACCGCTGCCGGTCCAGCAGCAACACGTCGACGGTGGACCCGGCGGCGGCGGTGGTCACCCGCTCGCCGAGCACCAGCAGGCCGTTCGCCTCGGCCAGCCCGGACAGGGTGAACGGCCCGCCGGGCAGCGGCTGCACGGTGTAGCCGCCGCCGCGCCGCTCCGCGACGTTGGCCGGACGGAACTCCCGCAGGCCGACCGGCGACGACACGGTCTCCAGCAGATGGGCACGCACACTCGGCCGGAACACCGGCTCGGCACCGGCCAGCAACTGGATCACCGGCCGGGCCAGCACCTCGAACCCGACCAGCGCGGAGCCGGGCTCCCCGGGCAGGCAGACCACGGGCACCTCCTCGGCTCCGACCGTACCGAATCCGAGGGCTGTTCCGGGATAGAGCGCGACCTCGGTGAAGGTGACCGGCCCCGCGCGGCCCCCTTCCCGTCGGGAAAAGATCCGCCGGACCATGTCGCCGGGCCCGGTGCCGGTGCCGCCGGTGGTGATGATCAGATCGGCCCGCATCGCCTGATCCTCGAGCAGCCCCCGCAGCCCCTCCGGATCGTCGTCGCAGATACCCACCCGGTACGCCAACGCGCCCACCTCGGCGACCGCCGCGGTGAGCGCGTGCGAGTTCGCGTCCACCACCTGGCCCGGCTGGCTGCTGCGGCCCACGTCGACCAACTCGTCACCGGTCGCCACGATCACCACCCGGGGGCTGGGCCGGACCACCACGTGCCCGATCCCGGTGGCGGCGAAGACCGCCACCATCGCCGGCGTCACGTACGACCCGGCGCGGGCCAGAACCGCCCCGGCCGGCAGTTCGTCGCCGGCCCGCCGCAGCCCGGACCCGCGCCGGGGCACCTGGAAGATCTCCACCGCGGCCATGCCCTGATCGGTCCAGTCGATCGGCACCACCACGTCGGCGGCGATCGGCAACGGCGCCCCGGCCGCCACGGAGAAGCAGGTGCCCGGGGTCAGCCGGACCGGCCGCCAGCTCGCTGCGCCCAGGTCGCCCACCACGTTGAGGCGCACCGAGCGGGGTACGCCCGGGGTCGCCGACCGGCTGGCCGGGATCACCTTGCTCCCCCGGCCGGCCGAGGCGATGTCCTCCCAGCGTGCCGCGTAGCCGTCGATGACGGCCTGGTCGAACGCGGGAAAGGCGTGCGGTGCCACGACATCCTCAGCGAGGAGGTTGCCGTGCGCCTGGGTCAGGTCGAGGTCGAGCGGCGGCAGCGGCCGAATCCTGCGCAGCACGCTGCCCAGGTATTCGGCGAGCGGCGTCAGCTCGTTGAAGGCCGCCTCGGCACCGGCCGTCGCGGTCATGTAGAGGGCACCCCTGGCGCGTCGGCCACGAACTCCTTCAGCCACGCCCGGAACTCGTCACCAAGCCCTTCCCGCTGACAGGCGATCTGCACCACGGCCTGCAGGTAGCCCAGCGGCGCCCCGGTGTCGTAGCGGGTGCCCCGGTAGACGATGCCGTGCACCGGTGTCCCCTCGGCCAGCAGCATCGCCATCGCGTCGGTCAGCTGAATCTCGCCGCCGCTGCCCGGCTTGGTCCGCTTGATCGCCTCGAAGATGCTCGGTGGCAGCACGTAGCGGCCCAGCACCGCAAGGTTGCTCGGCGCATCCTCGGCCGACGGCTTCTCCACCAGCCCGGTCACCCGGACGATGTCGGCACCGTTCTGCACCGACTCGGCGGCCGGTTCGACCGACGCGATGCCGTACCGCTTGGTTTCGGCCGGCGGCACCTCCATGAAGGCCAGCACGATCCCGCCGGCTCGGGCCTGCAGGTCGATCATGGCCGGCAGCAGCGGGTCGTTCTCGTCAACGAACTCGTCGCCGAGCAGCACCGCGAACGGTTCGTTGCCGACGTGGCTCTGCGCGCAGCCCACCGCGTGGCCCAGTCCGAGCGGCTCGTGCTGGCGGCAGGTGTAGATCTCGGCCAGCTCGCTCGGCCGCCGAATCGCGGCCAGCCGCTCCTGGTCGCCCTTGTCGGCGAGCCGGCCTTCCAGGTAGGGCTGCCGGTCGAAGTGGTCGACCATGGAGGTCTTGCCCCGGCCGGTGATCAGCAGTACGTCGTTGATCCCGGCGGCGGTGGCCTCCTCGACGATGTACTGCAGGACCGGCCGGTCGACCAGTGGGAGAAGTTCCTTCGGCACGGCCTTGGTGGCCGGCAGGAACCGGGTGGCGAGCCCGGCGGCGGGGATGACCGCCTTCACCGCCCGCTGATCCGCGTTGGCGGTGGGGGTCGTTGCTGGGGTGGCTGCATGCTCCGACATGCCGCGAGACTATCGGCCACGGGTCTGTCGCGGCGGGTGTGGCCCGAAAGACGCGCCGCCACCGCGTGACGGTCCGCCCTCCGGGGTGGCCGCGCCGCCGCCCGCCGGTACCCGGGTCGACCGGGCCGGCGCCCGGTCAGCGACGTGGAAAGTGTCCCGGCCAGCCGCTTTCGCGGCGTACAGCGCGTCGTCGGCGGCGTCGAGAACCTCCTCGCCGTCGCCGGCGTGGTCCGGGTAGACGGCAATGCCGATCGATACCGTTACCGACACGGTGGCGTGCCCGCGCCGACCGCCCCCAGCGTACGGCTCGACCCGGATCGGGCGGTCGCGGATCGCGGCACAGAGCCGCTCCGCGACGGTGGCCGCGCCACGGACGTCGGTCTCCGGCAACAGCACCACGAACTCCTCGCCGCCCTGCCGGAAGGCCAGGTCCACCTCACGGATCTCGGCGCGGATCCGGCGGGCGAACTCGACCAGGACACTGTCCCCGGCCGCGTGCCCGTACGTGTCGTTGATGTCCTTGAACCGGTCCAGGTCGAGCACCAGTACGGCGAGCATCCGACCGAACCGGTTGGCCCGTTCGATCTCCCGGTGGATCGACTCCCGCAGGTGCCGGTAGTTCCACAGCCCGGTCAGCGGGTCGGTCACCGACAGCCGCTCGGCCTCCTTGTGCATCCGTACGTTGTTGACCGCCACCGCCGCATGCCCGGCGAAGGTCCGCAGCGTCATCAGATCGGCGTCGTCGAACTCGTCGCCGCCGAGCCGGTCGTAGACGGCCAGCACCCCGAACGCGGCGGGCGCGCCCGGACCATGCCGGCCGGGGGCGCGCTGCCCACCCGCCCCAGGCACCCCCACGCCGAGCTCATCGGTCCAGTTCGGCACCGAGAAGGGCACCGCGACATAGGTCCGGCAGGCCGGCTCGTACGCCGACAGGGCAGGACCGTCGCGTTCGATCCGTCCCCGTTTCGGCTGACCACTGACGGCCACTGTGCCGAGCAGTCCACTGCCGAGCGGCACGTGCAGCGTCCCGTCCGGGCTCACCTGGCTGGCGGCCGCGGCCGGTCCCGCCAGCTGATCGGCCGCCGGGCCGGTGCCGGCCGGGGTCGCCGCCGGGCCGGTGCCGGACGACGTGGTGGCCGGGCCGGTGCCGGCCGGGGTCGTCCGGTTGGACGACTGGCCGACCAGTACCCCGGCCGCCGGGTCGAGCACCAGTACGGCGCCGTCCCGCGCCCCGGTCGCGGCCAGCGCGGTCTGCAGAATCACCCGCAGGATGCGCTGCAGATCGTGGGTGCTCGACAGGGTGTCGCCCAGGATCGTCAGCTGGCCGCGCAGCTGGTCCCGGCTCGCGGTCAGGGCCTGCACGTACGCCTGCGCCTCGCGGGTCATCCGGTTGAAAATGGTGGCGAGCTCGCTCACCTCGTCCGAGCCGCGTACCGGGACCCGGGCGGCCAGGTCACCGTCGACCACCCGGCTCGCGGCGTCGGCGAGCTCGGCCAGTGGCTGCGTGGTGGACCGGGCCAGCCACCAGGCTGCGACCACCGCGAGCAGTCCTGCCAGGACGACCGTCGCCACCAGCACCGCGTACAGACCGGACAGCTGGTCCCGGGGGGTGGACAGCACCATCGGCAACAGCTGACCGTCGTCCGGGCCGAGCCGGCGCACCTGCCGGCCGCCGTCGGTCCAGCTGGTCCCGCCGTCGGCGAGCCGGCCGGCGGTGGCCACCACGTTGCCCCGCACCTCGGACGGCTCGGTGCTGTGCACCACCGTGGCCCGGTCGGTGCCGGCGAGCAGGGTGATGCCCACCCCGGTCGACGCGGCGAGCCGGGCGACGAGGTCGGCGTCCAGCAGCTTGACCGCTGACACCTGACCGACCAGGGCACCGTTCTCGTCCCGGACCTCAGCGAAGGCCGCGAGGGTCGGCATCGCCCCGCTGCCGCCGGTGCCGTCTGGCGCGGGTACCGTCGCCGACCCGGTGCCGTCCGCCGACCCGGTGCCGTCCGGTGACCCGGTGCCGGTGTCCGCCGATGGCACCTGCCCCGACTGTCCACTACCGGTGCTGCCACTTCCACCGTTGTCGTCCCGCCCGCTCGCACAGTCGACCCAGGGCGCCGACGGCGGGTCGGCGGTGGCCACGATCGACGCACCGTCCGGGCCGATCACCTGGACTGCGGAGGCGAGGCCGCGGGCCACCGCCTGGTCTGCGGCAACGGCCAGTCGGGCCGGATCGGGCAGCAGCAGAGCCACCGCGCCCGCAGCAGCCTCCAGCTGGCTGCACAGCGCGTTGACCGAAGTGCCGACGCTGGCGGTGGCCAGGTCGAGGCGTTCGGTGGAACGGCTCTGCCCGACCGCCGCAACGGTCGCGCCGACGAAGAACGCCCCGAGCAGGACCGGCCCGAGCACGACCGTGAGGAAAGCGGTGGTCAACCGTCCGCGCAGGGTCACGCTTCCCCCAGAGGATTCTGCACCTGATGGTGCGATGCTGACACAAGCCAGATATTCCGCAGCGGTTGCCACCAGGAGTGTTGAGTGTCGGATTTTCCCGATGGAGCGAACGCCTGTCCATCGATCAAGGACAGACTCCGTGCTGACATTCTCGCCCAGCGGCGCAAGCTGACGTCCGATCAGCTCACCCTGGCCGGTAGCCGGGTCAGGGCCACCGTACGTCAGCTGATCGATCTGGTCCGGCCGGCGCAGGTCGCCGGGTACCTGCCGATCGGCAGCGAACCTGGTGGTCCGGGGCTCGCCGGCCTGCTCGCCGAGGCGGTCGGCGGACCGGACCGGGTGCTGCTGCCGGTCCTGCTGCCCGACCGGGACCTCGACTGGGCCCGGTTCGACGGGCCGGATCCGACCGGTACGTCGGGCCAGGACGGCACGTCCGGCCAGGCCGGCGCGCCCGGCCGGACAGGCACCTCCGACCGGACAGGCACCGTTGGACTGCGGCAACCGGCCGGTCCCCGGCTGGGCCGCGCGGCGGTGGCCGACGTCGAGCTCGTCGTGGTGCCGGCCCTCGCCGTCGACCACCGTGGCGTACGGCTGGGTCGTGGTGGCGGCTCCTACGACCGGGCGCTCGCCCGGGTGCCCAGTGGCGTACCGGTGGTCGCCCTGCTGCACGACGGCGAGTTGCTGCCGCAGGTCCCGGCCGAGCCGCACGACCGACCGGTGTCAGCGGTGATCACACCGTCGGAGGTGCGCTGGTTCACTCCCGCACGGTGAGCTCTGCCGCTTCCCGCTGGACGTAGTGGGGTCCGATGGCGGATCATTGGCACTCGAATGGGTTGAGTGCCAGATGGCCTAGCCAGTGTCGGAGGAGACCGTGCCTACGTACCAGTACGCCTGCACCGCGTGCGGACACCAGCTCGAGGCGGTGCAGTCGTTCACCGACGAACCACTGCGCGACTGCCCGTCGTGCACCGGGCGACTTCGCAAGGTGTTCAACTCGGTGGGCATCGTCTTCAAGGGCTCCGGCTTCTACCGGACCGACTCGCGCAGCGGCCAGGGCGGCGGCTCGACCAACGGTTCCTCGGCGCCGTCGTCGGACAAGCCCGCAGAGAAGAAGGACGCCGCGGCGTCCTCCGGCGGCAAGACCGACAGCGGCAGCAAGTCCGACAGCGGTGGCAGCTCGTCGAACAGTTCCGGCGGTACCTCGACGTCCGGCGGCTCGGCCAAGGCACCTGCCGCAGCGGGGTCGACGAACAGCTGACCCGGACCGACGGCGGGCAGACCGACTCGTCAGCTCCAGTGCGGTGGACGCTCGGCCAACAGCCAGGCGTCGTCCGAGCTGGTGGTCCGCTCGCCCCAGCCCAGGTCGGTGTCGTCGCTGGTCTGCTCGGGCAGCAACGGCGCGTCGTCGTCGCTCAGGTCGACGAGACGATCGTCGTCACCACGGCCGTCCGGCACGGTGAGGCCGGTCACCGCTCATCCGTTGTTCGCACCCCACCAGGTTACCGCCCCGGCCGGTGAGCCGTCGGAGCCCGGCACCGCGCTGGCCGAGCCGTCGGAGCGGGCCGGTGAATTGATAGCGTCGTCTGTCGTGACCACAGATGACGGCGCGGGCGACGACGCGTACTGGCGGCGCCCGGACCCGGACGCCCCCGGCGGTGGACCGGGCAGGTCGGCCGGTACCGGGCCAGTCGGCTACAGCGGGCCACCGGTCGGCAGTCCACCGCCGCCCGGCTGGCGTCCGCCGGTGGTGGTCAATCCGGCTCCGCCCGGCACGCTGCCGCCGCAGGACCTGGCGGCGCTCGACGGTGCGGAGCGCAACGCCCGTACGGTCACCTACGGCGTCGGCATGATCGCTGCCGCTGTCATGATCATCCTGACTTGTCTGCTCTGCTCCCGGCTGGTGTTCTGACCGTCTGCTCCCGGCTGGTGTTCCGACCGGCGGACCTGGCACAGGCGCACCGCGCGGCAACCACCCGAACCCGCTGTGGCCACCGCCACGATGCCCATGGTTCTATCTTGTACCGCGCCCACCTGCGTGTTTCGATGGACAGATGCCGGCCGAGGAGGAGTTGCGCAGCCGGGGTCTGCGGGTCACCCGGCCACGGCTCGCCGTCCTCGACGTGCTCGCCCAAGGCGGGCATCTCGGCGTGGACGACATCGCCCGCCAGGTGCGCAGCCGCATCGACTCGGTCTCCACCCAGGCGGTCTACGACGTGTTGAACGTCTTCGCCGAAGCCGGGCTGGCCCGGCGAATCGAGCCGGCCGGTGGCGCGGCCCGCTACGAGCGACGCACTGGGGACAACCACCATCACGTGGTCTGCCGCGAGTGCGGCGTGGTCGGGGACGTCGACTGCGCGGTCGGCGCCGCGCCATGCCTGGAGCCGACCGCCGACCACGGATTCGTGATCGACGAGGCGGAAGTCACCTTCTGGGGGTTGTGTCCCGATTGCCAGGCAAGGGCGGCCCGGTGACTGCCGACGACGACCTCGGGCTGTTCGGGCCCGGATCGGTCACCTGGCGGGTGCACGACGAGCCGATTCTCGTTGTCGCCGGGCTACGCAGTCTGTACCTGCAGGCGCTGCACCCGAGGGCGATCGCCGGGGTGGTGCAGAACTCGAGCTACCGACGCGACCCGTTCGGCCGGCTGGTGCGCACGTCCACCTACGTTGCGACCACGGTCTGGGGCACCACCGCCGAGGCGGACGCCGCCGCCGCCCGGATCCGCCGGCTGCACGCCCGCCTGCGGGCCACCGACCCGTCCACCGGCACCGAGTTCCGCGTCGACGAGCCCGACCTGCTGCGCTGGGTGCACGTCGCCGAGGTCGAGTCGTTCCTGGACACCGCCACCCGCGCCGGCCTGCGGCTGACCCCGGCCGAGGTGGACCGCTACTACGCCGAGCAACGGCGCAGCGCGGCACTGGTCGGTCTCGACCCGGACAGCGTCCCCGGCAGCGCGGCCGATGTCGACGCGTACTACCGAGCGGTCCGACCGGACCTGCAGATGACCCGCGAGGCGGCCGACACCGCGCTGTTCCTCACCGCCCCGCCGGTACCCGGTCAGCTCAGTCTGCCGTGGCGGCTCGGGTTGGGTTTCGGCCCGCCCCGGCTGGCGTACCTGGGTGTAGCGGCCACCGCGATCGGCCTGCTGCCGGCCTGGGCCCGGCGCATGTACGGCGGCCTTGGCCTGCCGACCACCGACCTCTGCGCGGCGGTCGCCGCCCGGGGCCTGCGGTTGGCGTTGCGGACGGTGCCGCGCAACCTGGTGGAGGGACCGATCCGCGCCGCCGCACGCGACCGGGCAGAACGGGCCGCCGCACGCGACCGGGCAGAACGGGCCGCCGCACGCGACCGGGCAGAACGGGCCGCCGCCCCGGTCACTCCTGCGGCGTACGCGGCTGCGGTGGCGCCGTGAGCAGCCGCTCGACGGCGGCCCACTGCTGCTGCTCCGGGTAGCCGTCGCTGGCCGGGCACACCCGCCGGTAGTCGCACCAGCCGCAGAGCGTGCCCGGCGACGCCGGAAACGCCTCGTCCGGGTCTGCGCCGTCGGCGACGGCCCGCTCCGCACCGGTGATGTCCCGGGCCGTCGCCTCCGCCCGGGTGACCTGCCGGTCCAGCGACTCGCTGCTGTGTTCGAAGGAGCTCACCGTACCGGTCGGCAGATGGTGCAGCTCCACCCGCCGGCAGGGCCGGCGGAAGACCCGCTGCGCGGCGTACGCGTAGAGCGCGAGCGCCTGCGAGCCACGCGCGTCGTCGGACGTCAGCCCCGCCCGTCCGGTCTTGTAGTCGACGATCACCGCCTCCGGACCGTCCGGGCCGGTCCGGGCGTCGATCCGGTCGGCCCGACCGTTGAAGGCCAGCACCGACGTCTTCGCCGCCACCACCCGTTCGACACCGAGCGGCTCGACGGTCGGGTCGAGCTGGTCCAGGTACGCCTCCAGCCACTGCAGGGCCTGCCGGTACGCGGCGCGTTCCTGCTCCTCGTCGCGGTACCCGTCACGCACCCAGGTGCCCTTGAGCAGAGCTGCCGCCGCCTCTGGGCGGCGCTGCTCCACCGGGCGGGCGAACCAGGCCCGCAGCGCAGTGTGCACGCTGGCGCCGAGTGAGTTGTGCGCCCACGGCGGGCCTTTGGGCGGCGCCGGCCGGTCGACGTAGCTGTAGCGGTAACGACGGGGGCAGTCCGCGTACGCGGCCAGCTTGCTCGGCGTACAGACGAAGAGCCGCTCGGGCATGCCGTCGAAACCGAGCTGCTCGGCCTGGGCGGGACGGGCGCCCTTGGCCGGACGGGCGGCGCCGGAGGGCCGCCGGCCCGACGGGGAGGAAGGTCGGGACACGTCCCCGATCCTGCCACGGGCCCGCCGACGATCAGCCGGCGGCCACATAGGAGCGGACGAAGGCGGCGACGGCGTCGGCGATCAGCTGGACGGCGATCGCGGCGAGCAGCAGGCCGGCGATCCGGGTCAGCACCTCGATGCCGCCCGGCCGGAGCACCTTGACGATGCCGCCGGAGAACCGCAACGTCAGCCAGACCACCACCATCACCGCGACGATGCCGAGTGCGATCGCCAGATAGTCGGCGGCGGTCTCGGCACGCTGCACGAACAGCATGGTCGCCACGATCGCGCCCGGACCAGCCAGCAGCGGGGTGCCCAGCGGGACCAACGCGATGTTGGACGTCGACTGCTGGCCCGGGTCGTCGGCCTTGCCGGTGAGCAGTTCCAGCGCCACCAGGATGAGCAGCAGGCCGCCGGCGGCCTGCAGCGCCGGCAACTCGATGTGCAGGTAGGCGAGCAGCGTCTGCCCGGCGACCGCGAAGACCACGATCACGCCGAGGGCCAGCGCCACCGCTTGCCAGGCGGCCCGACGGCGTTCCCGGACCGGCAACGCTCCGGTGAGTGCGAGGAAGATCGGCACCATGCCGGGCGGATCGGTGATCACCAGCAGGGTCACGAAGACCTCGCCGAACAGCTTGAAATCCACCAGGTCAACCTAGTGACCGACGGATCGCCGGCCCGGACCGGTCCGGACCGGGTGTCCTGGTCAGGGTCAGATCAGATCGGTGGTACGCCGTGTGCCGCCGCGACCAGCCGTTCGTACGCTGCCGGGGCGGTGGTGTACTCGCCCAGCCGGACCGTCTTGTGGCTGCCGTGGTAGTCGGAGGAACCAGTCGCGACCAGCCCGAGCTCATCGGCGAGCCGGCGTACGTGTGCCCGCTGGTCCGGCCGGTGATCGGCGTGGTCGGCCTCCAGGCCGGTCAGCCCGGCCGCAGCCAGGTCGGCGATCATGCTGTCCGGCACGGTCCGCCCTCGCTTGGTCGCGGCCGGGTGGGCGAAGACCGTGACCCCGCCTGCCTCGTGGACCAGCCGGACGGCGGTGAAGACGTCGAGGTCGTCCTTGGGCAGCCGGTAACGCTGGCCGAGCCATTCCGGCCGGAACGCCTCGTCGGTGTCGGCGACCAGGCCGGCCCGGATCAGGGCCTGGGCGATGTGCGGCCGGCCGACGGAGCCGCCAGCGGCGTAGCCGAGCACCGCGTCCCAGCTGATGTCGAAGCCGTCGGCGCGCAGCTGATCGACGATGCGCTCGCCGCGTACCGTCCGGGCTGCCCGGATCCGGTCCAGCTCGGCGGTCAACGGGGCGTAGGTCGGATCGAACAGGTAGCCGAGCAGGTGCAGCGGGATGGACGGCTCGGTCCCGTACCCCCGGCAGGAGATCTCGGCGCCGCGGATCAGGGTGAGCCCGGCCGGGCGGGCCGCAGCCGCCGGTGCCCAGCCGGCGGTGGTGTCGTGGTCGGTGAGCGCCAGCACCGTGAGACCTGCGGCGGCGGCCTGCCGGACCAGGTCCGCCGGGTCGACCGTGCCGTCGCTGGCGGTGGAATGGGTGTGCAGGTCGATCCGGCTGTCGATGGTCATCTGCGGTCCGGGGCACCGGCGACCAGCACCGGTTCGGCGTCGATGGCGGCCGAGGTCGGTACGGCGATGTGCTCCACCGCACCACCCTGGCCGGCGCTGATCCGGTCCACGTTGATCTGGACCAGCTGGTCGGCGCCGGCAGCGTGCACCACGCTGTCATGATCCACCCAGACGGTGCTGCCGGCAAGCCGCTGCCCGGCTTCCCGCACCGCGCCGATCTGGTCGTCGAAGACCTGGTTCAGGTCCACGAGCAGGGCCAGCTCGGGCTCGCTGGCCACCCGCGCGTCCGCGACCCCGTTGGCCACCAGCCACCTGCCGTCCGCGGAGACCGCTCCCCGGCCGTCGCCGGTCAACGGCACCGTGCAGGCGGTCTTCACCGCAGTGAGGTCCTGTTCGACGTCCAGCAGGGCCAGGCAGGGACCGCCGGACGCGTCGTGCACCTGGGCGACGACGGTCTGCCCGTCCGGCAACACGCCGTACACGACGCTGGCGGTCTCACTCCAGCTGGTCCGGGACTCACCCTGGCCGGGCCGCCAGACGCCGTAGCCGCGGCGCCGCTCGCCGCCGCCGTCGCGTTCCAGCAGTACGGCGTCGCCGGCGAAGCCGACCGGCCGGCTCTGCTCCGGTGCTCGACCGCGTCTGGTGCCGGCCAGCTCGCCGTGCACTACTGAAGCCACCGCCAGCTCGGCGCCGTGCAGCCAGGCGATCCGGGTCCCGACCGGATCGACCGCGACCGCGTCGACACCGGTCAGCACCACTTGCGGGGTGGTGTCGGGCGCCACGAACCACACTCCGGCCGCACCGGCGGCCGATGTCTCGGTAACGACGAGCCAACCGTCGGTCAACCGGCTGGCCTGGGCGACGCCACCGACCTGAGCGAGGTCCATCCGTTGGCCGTCAACGGTGTGCAGTTCACCGGCCACCACGAGGTCGACCGGGGGTGCCTGGGTGGCGGCCAGCGGTTGACTGCGCAGGTCCTCACTGAACGGCAGCGGGGCAGCCGGAGCGGCCGGGGTGCTCGCTGCGACGTCCCCGCCGGTCACCATCAGCGGTTCAGCAAGGGCCGGCGGTTCCGAGCTGTCAACGAGCAGCAGATGGCCACCGGCGACGCTGGCAGTGGCGAACAGGCAGAGACAGAACGCCGCAGCAGCTCCGTTGCGGGCCCGACGAGTCCGGCGGGCCCGGCGCATCGCACGGTCGGCGAGATCGGCGACCGTAGGCGGGTCGACGGCCTGGTCGCTCAGACACTGCCGCAGCGCTCGCTCAAGGTCGTCGGTCGCCACGACAGATGGACGCCGCCGTGTCGGTGGAAGGTTGTCGCCTGGCGGCCCGGAGAAACCGTCGCCGCGCGGCCTGAAGCAACCGTCGCTGGGCGGCCTGGAGAAGGAAGTCACCGGTTCGCTACACCACTACTCTGGTGGATCGCACCGGTGCCGCCTGGGTCGGTGCCGGCAGCGGACGTGCGGTGGTCGGCACCGCCACGGCGGGCCGGGCCGAGCGGGATGCGGCGACGGCCGGGGCGACTGTGGCCGGAACAAGCTGTGGCTCCTCGGCGGCGAGCCGTTTGCGCAGCGTGCCGAGCGCCCGGGAGGTCTGACTCTTCACCGTGCCCGGCGAGATGTTCAACAGAGCCGCGGTCTGGGCCTCGGAGAGGTCTTCGTAGTAGCGCAGCACCAGCACCGCACGTTGTCGGGCGGGCAACGCCTTGACATGGCGCCAGAGCACGTCCCGGTCCAGCTGCTGTTGGATGAGATCCGGGCCGGCCCGTTCCGGCAACGTCTCCGTAGGACGTTCACCGTGCCAGCGCCGACGCCACCAGCTGGTCGCGGTGTTGACCAGCACCCGTCGGGCGTACGGCTCCACTGCCTCGATCTGGCCGAGCCGTTTCCAGGCCAGGTACGTCTTGGTCAGCGCGGTCTGCAGCAGGTCCTCTGCGGTGGCCCAGTCACCGGCGAGCAGATAGGCGGTACGCAGCAGCGCCCCGGACCGGGATGCGACGAACTCGCGGAAGTCCTCCTCCACGGAGTTGCTGGGCGTCATCGGCTACCTCCCCCGTCACCGGACACGGTACGCCGGACGGGACACCGTCGGGGTCGGACCGACCGGTGGTGGGGCCGGGCGGAAGGACACAACCGCGACGCCGTCACGCTCCGTCTTCCGCTTTGGCGGCGGCTTCGTCCTTGCTCAACCGTGCCTCGACAGCCTGCGGTTCGTACATCTCCTCGACCACCCGGAGGTAGAGCTCGTTCGGGTTCGGCAGGTGCTTGACCTCGCGCAGCGCCTGCTCCTGGCCGGCCGATTCGAGAATGAACGTGCCGTAGTTGAGGAAGCGGCCGAGCGGTGACTGCTCGTACTTCATGTCGGTCACCCGCAGCAGCGGCATCATCGCCACGTTACGGGTGACGATGCCGTTGACCACCATCACCCGCTTGTTGGTGAGGATGAAGCGGTCGAACCACCAGTCCGCGATCTTCCAGCCGACCCAGCCGAGCACACCGAGCCAGAGCAGCACCGCCACCGTGGTCAGGCCGCCGACGTCCTGACCGGCGAGGAAGCCGGAGAGGTAGCCGAGGACGAAGGTCGCGACCACCCCGATCAGCAGTGGGGTGGACAGGTGGATCCAGTGCCGTTTCCACTCGCCCCGGTAGCGTTCGGTGGGGAAGAGATACCGCGCGACCAGCGAGGTGGGCTCGTCCTCGAGGGGCAGCACCCGGCGTGGCTGCACCGGCATACCGGAAGCGTCAACCTGGAGGCCGGCGAGCTCGTCGGCGGAGATGTCCGGCGGCGAGTAGCTGATGATCGGCTCGTCGGGCACCTGGCGGGTGCCGCCGCCGGACCGGCCGCCGTAGCCGGCGCTGCTGGCGTACGCGGGGCCATCCGAGTACGCCGGACCGTCCCCGTAGGACGGCCCCGCACCGAAGTGGGGGCCGTCCTCCGGACGGATCTGCGGAATCGGCTCGGTGTCGCGTTGACGGCGCCGGCGTGCGGCCTCGTCGTCAGCGTCGGGGGGCTCGGAGGGGTTGCCCATGGACGACTAGGCCACGAGGCTGGTGAAGAAGTCGCCGAACCCCTGCGCAATGTCGACGATGCCGCCGCCCACCGACTTGAACACGTCGGCCGCCGAGTCGGGCCGGAACGCGACGAAGAAAATCAGGAACGCGATTCCGCCCCAGGTGAGGACCTTCTTGACCATTGCGGGCCATCCCCCTCCGTGTGGCGCGCCGCGACGCTCGTCCCGGCGTTACTAGAATATCAGCCCATCGTCCCGCGGTGGTGTAGTTGATCGTGGGAAAAGGTGTTCACGCTTTCCCGTGCAGGTACGGCGACGGCGCACCGTACACGATCCCGGTCGGCACCTCCTCGGACAGGTCGTGCAGGACGATCTCCTCGGCCAGCAGGTAGCCGGCGTTCGCCGGCCAGGCCACTGCGTACAGCCACAGGCCGCGCGCCTCGCCGACGTAGGCACAGCGGTCCGGCTCGGCCGGGATCGACCACAAGGGAGTCGGATGTCCGCCAGCCCGCAACTTGGCGTGCGGACCGCCGCCGCCCGGACCGTCGGCGGGGGTCTGCTGGTCACCGAGCACCCCGGTCAGTAGCTGCCCGGGATCCGGGCCGGGCAGTCCGGCGAACCTGGTGCCCAGACCCACCCCGGGCTCCTCGGCCACCAGCACCAGATCGGCCGGCCCGCCGGAAACCGGAGCGGGGCCACTGAACGCGGTGACCGTCGCCCGGACCGCCTCCCGGTCGTCGCCGACCCAGCCGACACCGGTCAACGTCCAGCCCGGCAGCAGCGGCCAGATCGCCCACAGTGGCACCGGCGCGGCCCGGCCCGGCCCGGCGGTGGCCAGCAGCCGGTGCGCCACACTCGCGACGATCTCAGCCCCGATGTGCTCGGCGACGTGCAGCGGGGGCACCGGCCCGCAATCGTCACAGCGGGACTCGGTGTGCATCAGGTCGGGCGGCCGCACCGGGCCTCCGCAACGAGGACAGCTCACCATCACACCCACGCCACCCACGTTGCTCGCCGTGCCGCTCCCCCGTCAAGCGAACCGGCTTTTTCGGTCGTTCTTTCCCTCTGCCGCGGGTCGGCACGCCCCACCTGGCCAGGACGTTCGCCACTACCGGCCGGTTCATGCCGCCTCCGGCCGGTCCACGCCGCCTCAGCCCGGTCGACGCGGCCACCGCCCGGTCGCCGCCGGTGTCTCGGCGGGGTCCGGCGGCGGCCCGGCGTGCGCCTGGATCCACGCGTGCATCGCGATGCCGCTCGCCACTCCGGCGTTGATCGACCGGGTGGAACCGTACTGGGCGATCGAGAACAGCAGCTCACAGCCGGCCCGGGCGTCGTCGGACAGACCGGGGCCCTCCTGTCCGAACAGCAGGACACAGCGGCGCGGCAACCGTACCGTCTCGATCGGCCGGGAACCGGCCAGGTTGTCGATCCCGACGACCGGCAGTTGGAGCCGACCTGCCCAGGCCAGCAGGCCGGCGATATCGGCGTGGTGGCGGACGTGCTGGTACCGGTCGGTGACCATGGCACCCCGGCGGTTCCACCGACGCCGCCCGACGATGTGCACCTCGGCGGCGAGAAAGGCGTTCGCGTTGCGGACCACCGTGCCGATGTTCAGGTCGTGCTGCCAGTTCTCGATCGCCACGTGAAACGAGTGCCGGCGCTGGTCGAGGTCGGCGACGATCGACTCGCGGCGCCAGTACCGGTAACGGTCGACGACGTTGCGGCGGTCCCCGGCGGCGAGCAGTTCGGGGTCGTATCGCGGGTCTGAGGGCCAGTCACCGGGCCACGGGCCGACGCCGATCTGCGCCACGTCGGTCCGGACGTCGTCACTCACTCCGTCGCCGACCGGCGGACCCGACCGCGCTGCGCTCTGCCACTGTTCCACGCTCTGCAGAGCCTACGGACCGGTCGCCGGTGCCAGGATGCGGGACATCACGGCCCAGGGGCGCCGTCGGGCTGCCGGCCGCGCATCCGCGCGCCTACTGGACGGGCCTCGTTTCCGGGCCTGGACGCAATGAACGGCGGGGCCCTCCCCGGCACCCGCCGTCCACGCTCTGATGCCTAGAGATTCTGCCGGACCCACCCCGGCTCGGGAAGGGTAGGAGCGGAGACGGAAGTCACAGTTATCGTTTTGTTACATTACGCTACGTAGTTGAATTGGAGATCCAACCGATCCACCAGCGGCGGCGTTTATCCTAGTCACCCCGCTACTTTTCAACGAAACCGCGCACCACCTGCGAAAACGACTGGAAACGCTCCCATCACGATGAGTGACCGCTAGCTGGCGCGTTTCGCGAGGTATCGATCGGGAATGCTGTAGCACGCAGAGCGGTTTCCCACGGTAGACCGGGGAATCACGGCCCCACATCTGGCGATCGGAGACATCGATGGCAACCGCTGAGCTAACCGCCGAGAACTTCGACGAGGTAACCTCCGGCGACGGCATCGTCCTGGTGGATTTCTGGGCGAGTTGGTGCGGACCCTGCGTACGGTTCGCTCCCGTCTACGAGCGCTCATCCGACAAGCACACCGACATCACCTTCGGCAAGGTGGACACCGAGGCACAGCAGGCGCTCGCCGCCAAGTTCGACATCCGGTCGATCCCGACGATCATGGCCATCCGCGACGGCGTCGTCGTCTTCGCGCAGCCCGGCGCGCTCCCGGAGTCCGCATTGGAGTCGCTGATCGAGCAGGTCAGGGCGCTCGACATGGACGACGTTCGCAAGCAGCTGGCATCGCACAACCACTGACCGGGCACGGCCAGGGCGGGCTACCGGTCGCCGACCGCTGACCGGTAGCCCGCGACCGTGGCCGCCAGCACCTGGGCTCCCGGTCGCTGCCACACCAGCTCGTGGAACACCTCGACCTCGACCGGCCCGGTGTAGCCGGCCGCGTCCACCGCCGTGGCGAACCTGCCGAGGTCGATGCAGCCGGAGCCCGGCAGACCGCGTCCCAGCAGGACCCCCGCCGGCAGCGGAGTGATCCAGTCGGCGAGTTGGAAGCAGGCGATCCGACCGGCCCGGCCGGCCCGCTCGATCTGCGCCCACACCTGGTCGTCCCACCACACGTGGTAGGTGTCGACCACCACGCCGACCGCCTCCGCCGGGTACGGCTCAGCGAGATCCAGCGCCTGGCCGAGCGTCGACACCACGCACCGGTCGGCGCAGAACATCGGATGCAACGGCTCGATCGCCAGGGTCACCCCGGCCTGCAACGCGTACGGAACCAGCCGGCCCACCGCGTCACCGACCCGGGCCCGGGCACCGTCCAGATCTCGGTCGTCCTGGCCGCCCGAGACCAGCACCAAGACCGGGGCACCGAGTTCGGCGGCCTCGTCGATGGCGCGCCGGTTGTCGTCGTACCAGTCGTCCGCGCCGAAGAAGCCGCCCCGGCACAGCGAGGTGACCGGCAGACCGGCACCCCGGCACAGTTCGGCGGTCCGGCGCAGTCCGTACGCGGCGGTCTCCTCGCGCCACAGGCCGACCCCGCGAACCCCGGCGGCGACGCAGCCGGCGACCAGCTCCGGCATCGGCCAGCGTCGGGTGGTCGCCGCGTTGAGCGCGAACCGGGGCGGCGCCGGCCCGACACCGGCCGCCGGTACCTCGATCCCGGCGAACGGGTCACTCACCGGTCAGCTCCGGCACCTCGATCCGCCGGCCCTCACGCGCCGACCGCAGGCCCAGCTCGGCGAGCTGCACCCCGCGCGCGCCGGCCCACAGGTCCCAGCCGTACGGGGCGTCCTCGACGACGTGCCGCAGGAAAAGCTCCCACTGCGCCTTGAACCCGTTGTCGAACTCCTCGTTGTCGGGCACCGTCTGCCACTGCGCACGGAACTCCTCGGTGACCGGCAGGTCCGGGTTCCACACTGGTTTCGGCGTGGTCGAGCGGTGCTGGACCCGGCAGTTGCGCAGCCCGGCGACCGCGCTGCCCTCGGTGCCGTCCACCTGGAACTCCACCAGTTCGTCGCGGTACACCCGGACCGCCCAGGACGAGTTGATCTGGGCGATGATCCGGCCGCCGTCGGGCCCCGGCCGGTCGATCTCGAAGATGCCGTACGCGGCGTCGTCCGCCGTGGCGTCGTACGGCTCGCCTGACTCGTCCCAGCGGCGGTCGACGTGGGTGGCCACCTGCGCGGTCACCGAGGTCACCCGGCCGAAGATCTGCTCCAGCACGTAGTGCCAGTGCGGGAACATGTCCACGGTGATCCCGCCGCCGTCCGCCGCCCGGTAGTTCCACGACGGCCGCTGCGCGGACTGCCAGTCCCCCTCGAACACCCAGTACCCGAATTCACCGCGTACCGACAGGATTCGGCCGAAAAAGCCGCCCTTGACCAGCCGATCGAGCTTGCGCAGGCCGGGCAGGAACAGCTTGTCCTGCACGACGCCGTGCTTGATCCCGGCCGCGTCGGCCAGCCGGGCCAGGTCGACCGCACCAGCCAGATCATCGGCGGTGGGCTTCTCGGTGTAGATGTGCTTGCCGGCCTCGATCGCCAGCCGCAGCGCCTTCTCCCGCTGCGCGGTGACCTGCGCGTCGAAGTAGATCTGCAGGTCGGGGCGGGCCAGCGCGGCGGCGAGATCGGTGGTCCACTCGGTGAGGCCGTGCCGGTCGGCGAGTTCGCGCAGCTTGTTCTCGTTCCGCCCGACCAGTACTGGTTCCGGCCACAGCCGGGTGCCGTCGGCCAGCGACAGTCCACCCTGGTCCCGGATGGCGAGCAGGGACCGGACCAGGTGCTGCCGGTATCCCATCCGACCGGTGACGCCGTTGAGGATGATCCCGATGGTGGTGCGGGCCATGCCTCGCCTCCTTCGAAGTGGTGGTGGCGGGAATCTGTCCTAGCAATCTGTGCTAGCGATCTGTGCTAGCGAGAAGTTGTGCTGGCGGGAGCGCGGTGGGTGTCTGGCGCAGGTCAGCGAGGTAGTGCGGACCGAGCGAGGTAAGCGCTTTCCAGCGTACGCTACTGCCTCTCCGCAGCGTTCGGCAAGGGCTTTCCCGGCTCGCCACCGGCCAGTCACGCTATCCTCACCGCAAGCATTCCGGACCGCGCGCAATGCCGCGAGCATCCGGCCTGGCCGGCTCCCACTCCGCTGCGGGAGCCCGGGAAAGGAGCGGGTCGTGGCCACACTGGCCGATGTCGCGAAACGCGCCGGCGTGTCCCCGGCCACCGCCTCGCGGATCATCAACGGCAGCAGCAAACCGGTCACCGAAGCGCTGCGCGAACGGGTGCTGGCCGCGGTCGAGGAGCTGCAGTACGTCCCGAACGCCCACGCGCAGTCGCTGGCCCGGTCGCACCGCAGCGCGATCGGCGTCATCGTGCACGACGTGTCCGACCCGTACTTCGCGGAGATCACCCGCGGCCTGCAGCGGGTGGCGACCGAACACGGCCGGCTGGTGATCATCTGCAACAGCTACCGGGATCCGGACAGGGAGCTGCAGTACGTCGAGCTGCTCCGCGCCCATCAGGTGGCGGCGATCGTCCTCGCCGGATCCGGCTACCACGACGAGGCGTTCACCGCGACGCTCGCCGGCAAGCTGCGGGTGTACGAGCGCACCGGCGGACGGGTGGCGGTGATCGGTCGGCACGAGCACGCCGGCGACGCCGTGGTGCCGGACAACGAGATGGGCGGCTACCTGCTCGGCGCCGAGCTCTACTCCCTCGGGCACACCGACTTCGGGGTCGTCGCCGGGCCGAAGGTACTGACCACTACCACCGACCGGCTCGCCGGGCTGCGTCGGGCCGCCCGCGAACACGGCCAGAAGCTGCCGGCGCGGCGGGTGGCGTACGCCGACTTCGACCGGGCCAGTGGCGCCGCGACCGCGGCCAGCCTGCTGGACGCCGAGCCCGGGTTGACCGCGATCGCGGCGCTGAACGACTCGATGGCGATCGGCGTGCTGGCGTTGCTGCGCTCCCGCGGCATCGTCGTGCCCGACCAGTTCAGCGTGGTCGGCTTCGACGACATGCCGGTCGCCCGGGACGTGACGCCGGCGCTGACCACCGTACGGCTGCCGCTGGCCGAGATGGGCGCCCGGGCGATGACGCTGGCGCTGCAGCCGCCGGGCGGAGCACGCCCACCGCTCATCGAGGAGATCGGCGCCGAGCTCGTCCGCCGGGACAGCGCCGGGCCGCCCCGGACGGGTGTGATCTGACCGCCCGGACGGGTGTGATCCGGCCGGCGCGAACGGGTGTGATCCGACCGGCGCGCCGACTTGCTCCGGCGTCGTACATATGTTCGAATGATGGCCATGCGTTGGGACACCTTGTCGGCTCCCCCCGACCAGCAGGTCCCTTCCGGGGCAGCGCCGGCGGCTCCGCCCCTGCCGCTGGCGCTGCCCGAGGCCGTGCAGCGCACCTTCGACACGCCCGGCTTCGCCGGGATGACCTTCTATGAGATTCACGCCCGGTCGATCATCAACCGGGTACGCGGCTCCGGCCGCGTCCCGTTCGAGTGGACCGTCAACCCGTACCGCGGCTGCGGCCACGCCTGCACGTACTGCTTCGCCCGCAACACCCACACCTACCTGGACCTCGACGCCGGCCTCGACTTCGACACGAAGATCGTCGTGAAGGTCAACGCCGCGGCACTGCTCCGCCGGGAGCTGGCCGCGCCCAGCTGGTCGGGCGGGCCGATCGCGATGGGCACCAACGTCGACTGCTACCAACGCGCCGAGGGACGCTACCGGCTGATGCCCGGGATCATCGACGCGCTGAGTGCCGCCGCCAATCCGTTCTCCATCCTCACCAAGGGCACGTTGATCCTGCGGGATCTGCCGCTGCTGCGCCGGGCCGCCCAGGTCACCCGGGTGAGCCTGGCCATGTCGGTCGGGTTCGTCGACGAGCCCCTGTGGCGGGCGGTCGAGCCCGGCGCGCCGAGCCCGTCCCGACGACTGGACACGGTCCGCGCGTTGACCGACGCCGGCTTCGACGTCGGGGTGCTGATGGCACCGATCCTGCCCGGGCTGACTGACGACGCGGAGTCGATCGAGGCCACCGTCGGCGCGATCGCCCGGGCCGGCGCGGTCAGCGTCACCCCGCTGCCGCTGCATCTGCGCCCCGGCGCCCGCGAGTGGTACGCCGCCTGGCTCGGCCGGACCCGCCCCGATCTCGTCCCGCGTTACCGGGCGCTGTTCCGCTCCGGGTCCTACCTGCCGCAGGCGTACCAGCGGGAGGTCGTGGGCCGGGTGCGGATGGCCGCCCGCCGGCACGGCCTGTCCCCCACCGGGCCGGGCGCCGCCCGGCGGCTCGACGAGGCGGGGGGTGCCACCGGGAACTAGGCTCGACGGGTGAGGACTCCGCAACAGATCCTGGCCGACGCGCAAACCATCGCCGTCGTCGGCGCGTCACGCGACCCGGCGAAGTCGGCGCACAGCGTGCCGGCGCAGCTCATCCGGTACGGCTGGCGGGTCATCCCGGTCAACCCGCACGTCGCCGAGATCTTCGGCCAGCCCACCTACCCGAGCCTCGCCGACCTCGACGTACCGGTCGATCTGGTCAACGTCTTCCGGCCGGTACCGGAGGCCGTCGAGGTGGTGCGTGCCGCGGTGCGGATCGGCGCCCCCGCCGTGTGGCTGCAGAGCGGGATCGCCTCGCCGGTCGCCCGCGACATCGCCGCCGCGGCCGGCATCGACTACGTCGAGGACCGGTGTACGGCCGTCGAACGGGCCCTCGGTGGCCTCACCCGGGCCGGCTGACCCGATCAGCGGTACTCGGCCTCCCGGACGCTGTTGCCACCGTCGACGACGAGCATCTGGCCGGTGATGTAGGAGGCGGCCGGCGAGCAGAAGAAGGCGATGGCGGCGGCCACCTCGTCTGGGGTGCCGGGACGGCCGATCGGCGTACCCATGCCCTGCTTGAGCTCGGTGACCGTCGACGCGGCCGTGTAGATCGTGCCCGGTGCGACCGCGTTGACGGTCACGCCGTCGGCCACCATCTCCATCGCCAGCGCCCGGGTGAGCCCGACCACGCCGGCCTTCGCGGCCGCGTACCCCGCCTCGGTGGGCAGCGCGTTGACCGGCCCGGCGGTGGCTGCCAGGTTGACGATCCGACCCCAGCCACGCTCCGACATCCCACCGATGAAGGCCCGGCTGCACAGGAACGCGGTGGTGAGGTTGCGGTCGATCTCCGCCCGCCACTCCTCGAAGGTGAGCTGGGCCACCGGCCGCAACACCTCCGGGCTGGCCCGACTGGCCAGTCCTGCGTTGTTGACCAGCACCTCCACGTCGCCCAACTGTTCGGACACTGCGTCCGCCAACGCGCCGACCTCGGCCTCGTCGGTCAGGTCCGCGACGAACCCGGTCGCGCCGAGCTCCGCCGCCCGCTCGTGGATCCGCCGGGTGGTGGAGACGATCGCCACCCGGGCACCGAGCTCGCCGAGCCTTCGGGCCGTGGCGTAGCCGATCCCGTCCGAGCTGCCGGCACCGGTCACCAGTGCGACCCGGCCGTCCAGCCGCAACGTGCCGAGCTCGGGTGCCGGCCCGGCCGCACGGTCCGGAGCCGTCCGGTCCGAATCGGTTCCGTCCCGGTCCGGACTGGACGGGACGGCGGTTGACCGCTGGTCCGGTCCGGGGCGCAGGGTGGCGACCGGGGACGGGTGTGGGCCGGCGTCCTGTCCAGCGCTGCCGGCCACGGCTCGTACGTCAGAAACCATGGGCTGATCCTGCCCGCTGGTGCCGTCGCGGGCAACGACGCTGCCCGTGAGCGGTTCGCCAGTACCGACTACTCTGATCGGGCGAACCCGCCCCGCAGAGAGACCACCGCCGATGAGCCAACCCCAGCAGCCGGGCAATTGGAGCGATCCGTCCTGGCCGAGCCACCAGTCGCCGGCCGGTTATCCGGCGACCGACCAGCAGCCGACCGGGTACGGCGTACCCGGCCAGCCGCCGGCCGGCTATCCGGCGACCGGCTACCCGCCAGCCGGGTACGCCGCGCCGGGCTACCTGTATCCGCCGCCCGCCCCGATGCCGATGAACGGCCGGGCGATCGCCGCGCTGGTCCTCGGCGTCCTCGGCGTCCTCGGGCTGTGCGGCTACCTGGTACCCGGGTTGATCGGCATCGTCGGCGCGCTGCTCGGGCACTCCGCCCGGCGTCAGATCCGCACCGCGGCCGAGCAGGGTCGTCCGGAGCAGGGCGACGGGATGGCACTGGCCGGGATGATCACCGGCTGGATCGCGTTTGGCCTCGGGCTGGCCGGGGCGGTTCTCGTCACGGTCGCGATCGCGGCCAGCATCAGCCAGGGCTAGCAGCAGCCGGGCCCAAAGAAGGAGATCCGGGTGAAGGAGCCAGACGTCGGCGGCCAGATCCGCCCGCCATCGCCGCAGTCCCCGCAGACCGGTGCCGGGCCGGCACCGGCCGACGGGCAACCGCCGCGCGGCGAGCTACCGCCGCCGGGCCAGTACCCGCCGCCGGGCTATCCGGCCGACGGATCCCAGTACGGCGGGTACCCGTACGGCTACGCCCCGCCGCAACCAACGAACGGCATGGCACTCGCGTCGTTCATCGTGTCGCTGGTCAGCCTGTTCAGCTGTCCGCTGCTCGGTGGGGTCGCGGTCTACCTCGGGCGCCGGTCCCGCGAGGAGATTCGCCGGACCGGCCAGCAGGGCGACGGGCTCGCCCAGGCCGGCGTGATCATCGGCTGGTGCGGGGTCGGCTTCGGGGTGCTGATGGCGCTGTTCATGGTGGTCTACTTCGGATTCATTATCACCATGCTCAACAGCAGCACGGCCGGCTTCTGAGCTTGGCGGCCGCGCCGTCGGGCAGCGGTCCGTCGGGCAGGGCGGTGCGCGGACGAGGTCCGGGTCAGGCCGGTGGACCGGCCTCGGGTGGCAGCGGCGGCGGCGTGCGGCTGCGGGTCCCGCCGAGTACGACCACCGCGACACCGACCAGCAACAGCCCGAGCCCGGGCAACGCGGCGGTACGTGGCACCTGGCCCAGCCACAGCCAGGCGATCAGCGCGGCACCGGGCACCTCCAGCAGGATGAGCACGCTAACCGTGGTCGCGGGGATCTTGTGCAGGGCGTAGCTGAACATCGAATGGCCGAGCAGTTGGGCGCCGACCACCAGGCCGAGCACCGCCAACCAGGCCGAGCCGGGGAACCCGGTCAGTTGGATCCCGCCGGCCAGGCAGACCACGAGCAGCACGGCGGCGCAGACCCCGTAACAGATCGTGGTGTACGTGGTGGTGCTGATCGTCTGCCTGGCCTGCTCGCCGAGCGCGGTGTAGCAGGCGGCGAAGACCGCCCCGGCCAGGGCCAGCAGGTCGCCGAGGACCGCCTGCGCGTCGAACCCGACGTCGGCCCCGGTGGCGAGCACCGCGCCGAGCACCGCGAGACCGATCCCGCCCCAGGTGACCAGCGGCAGTCGCCGGCCCTGAGCCAGGGCGATCAGGCCCTGCCAGACCGGCTGGGTAGCGACCAGCGCGGTGGCGGTCGCCACCGAGGTGAGCTGTGCGCTCGGCATCCAGGTGCCGAAATGCGCGGCGAGCGCGATACCGGCCAGCGCACTCCAGCCGGCCTGGCTACGGCCGCCCGGTTGGGCCAGCAGCCGCAGCTCGGGCCGACGCCGGGCCAGTACGAAGGGCGCGACCGCACCGGTGGCCAGCACGTTGCGCCAGAAGGCGACGGCGAGGGCGGGCGCGGCGGCGAAGGCGATCAGCGGCGCCGAGGTGGACACGGCGAGTACGGCGATCGCGGTGGCACCGGTGGCGAGCAGTTCACCCCGGCCGCCCGGACCGGAGGGGTGGGCACCGGAGGACACGGGATCTGATCCTCACAGACCACCGACCGGGTCCGTGCACCGGGACCGCGTCGACCGGCCGGCAACAGACCCTCGACAGGCCATGGCGTCATCTGCGGACCGGCTGCGGCGCGACACCGCGCCGGGACTACGGCAGGATGGTCGACATGACCGACCCAGCAGAGACCGGCGGGCCCACCCCCCTGGTCGACGAAGCCGGCAAGAAGGCCGCGGTCGCGTGGGTCTCGGTCGACGGCGCGCCCGCCCGCGCCCTGTGGTGCGTGCCGGCGGACGGCTCGCTGCACGTGGTGACCGGTACCGGCGAACAGTCCGCCGCCGGGCTGGCGGCCGGCGTACCGGCGACGGTGACGCTGCGGGGCGATCACGGCGGCCGGATCGTGTCCTGGCCCGCCGAGGTGACCCTGATCGAGCCGGCCGACCCCGGCTGGGAGTCGATCGCGGCCCAGGTGGCCGCCAAACGGCTGAACGCCCCGGGCAGCCCGGCTGACCTGGTGCGGCGGTGGGCCGACGAGTGCCAGCTGTACCGCCTGACCCCGGCCGGTCCGCCGGTGGCGGCCGGTGCGTCACTGCCGGACGGATCGCTCGCCGCGCCGCCCCGCCCCAGCACGGTCACCCGGCCGACCCGTCGTCCGTTCCGCCGGCACCGGGTCCGCCGACGCTGAAGCACGCCAGGCCCACGCCAGGCCCACGCCAGGCCCACGCCGGGCCGCGATCCGGACAACCGGGCGGCCCACGCCGGGTCGACGGTCAGCCGACGAACGGCGGTACGGCGATCTGCCCGCTGGCTATCGGCACCACCTGACCGGCGACGGTGGCGCTCCGCGCCCGGCCGCCCAGCGCGGTCACCGTACAGTCCAACATCGATGGACGGCCCAGCTCGGCACCCTGCTGGACGAGATACCGTGACTGGCCGTTGGGCGGCAGCAGACCGCTGCCCACTGCCCAGACGCCGAGGCCGAGGGCGGCGGACCCGGTAGCTGGGTCCTCGGTCACCCCGGCTCCCGGGCAGAAGACCCGGCAGTGCGCCGTCGGCCGCTCCGGTTCCCCCGCCGGGGAGCCGGCCATCGTCCAGGTCAGCACGCTGACCATCCCGACGCCGCCCCGGGCCGCGGCCGCCGCGTCCAGCCTGGCCCGGGCCAGAGCATCGGGACGTACGCACAGGTAGTCGAACTCCAGACCACAGCCGGCCCGGCGGGGTGCCGGACCGGTGTGATCCTGCGCGGTCAGGCCGACCGCGGCCAGCAGCGGGGCCGGGTCCACCGGCGCCCCGAGAGTCGGCTCGCCGCCGCGCAGTGTGGCGTACCCGTGCTCGGTCAGCTCGACCGGTAGCAACCCGGCACCGCACTGCTGGGTCACCATCCCGGCTTTCACCAGGCCTCGCCGGCCGGCGGTGACCGCCGCGCCGATGCTCGGATGCCCGGCGAACGGTAGTTCCTTCTCCGGTGTGAAGATCCTCACCCGGTAGCTGGCGTCCGGGGTGCCGGGCGGTAGGACGAACACCGTCTCGGACAGGTTGAACTCCCGCGCGATCGACTGCATCTGGTCGACGGCCAGCGCATCGGCACCGAACACCACGGCGAGCGGATTCCCGGTAAACGGCCGGTCGGTGAAGACGTCGACGATCTCGTACCCGAGGCTGGACATGAAACAAACCCTACGGCCCGTACGCTGTGGCCGTGACTACGGCGACCAGGGTGTACGTCGCCCGGCTTGCCGGGCTCGCCGTCTTCGACCCCAACGGCGACCAGGTCGGGCGGGTCCGGGACGCGGTGGTACGGCTGCGGACCACCAACCGGCCACCTCAGGTGGTCGGACTGGTGGCGGAGATGCCGATGCGTCGGCGGATCTTCCTGCCGATGGGCCGGGTCACCGCGATCGACCCGGAGTCGGTGCTGCTCAGCACCGGCACCCTGAACCTGCGGCGGTTCGAGAAGCGGCCGAACGAGTTGCTGGTGCTGGAGGACCTGCTGGACCGGCGGGTCCGTTTCGACCCGGAGGACCAGCCCGGTTCGGTGGTGGACGTCGCTATGGAGGCGAACCGGGTCGGCGAGTGGTCGTTGACCCGGGTCGCGGTCCGGGAGATCACCGGGCGGCTGACCCGACGCGGTCACCTGCACCAGCTCGACTGGCACCGGGTGCGCGGGCTGATCGGGCTGCCGGACACCCAGGGCACGGCCGGACTGCTCTCCGTACTCGACCAGATGCGCGCGGCGGACCTGGCGAACGCCCTGCAGGATCTGCCGGACAGCCGGCGGCAGGAGATCGCCGCAGCGCTGGACGACGAACGGCTCGCCGACGTACTGGAGGAGTTGCCCGAACACGACCAGGTGTCGATCCTGACCGCGCTGGACCGGGAACGCGCCGCCGACGTACTGGAGGAGATGGACCCGGACGACGCGGCCGACCTGTTGGCCGAGTTGCCGCCGCCGGAGCAGGACGTGCTGCTGGACCTGATGGAGCCGGACGAAGCGGACTCGGTACGCCAGCTGCTGCAGTACCAGGCGGGGACCGCCGGTAGCGTGATGACCTCCGAGCCGGTCATCCTGACCCCGGACGCCACGGTCGCCGAGGCGCTGGCCCGGATCCGGGAGCCGCAGCTGCCGCCGGCGATCGCCGCACAGGTCTTCGTGGCGCGGGCGCCGATGGCCACCCCGACCGGTAAGTACCTGGGTGTGGTGCACTTCCAGCGGCTGCTGCGGGAGCCGCCGGCGGAGCTGCTCGGCGGAGTGGTGGACAGCGGTATCGACCCGTTGCAGCCGGAGACTCCGCTGTTGGAGATCACCCGCCGGATGGCCACCTACGACCTGGTCGCGATGCCGGTGGTCGACCCGGCGAACCGGCTGGTCGGCGCGGTGACCGTGGACGACGTGCTGGACCACTCGCTGCCGCCGGACTGGCGGGACCGGGACACACCGCTGGAGGGTGGGGACGGGCATGGCTGACCTGCGCCGGAGCACCGGCCGGCTGGACCAGCCCCGCGAACCGGGACGGATCTCGCTGCCCCGCTACGACCCGGAGGCGTTCGGACAGTGGGCCGAGGCGATCGCCCGGTTCATGGGTACCGCCCGGTTCCTCGTCTACATGACCGTGGCGGTGGTCGGCTGGATCGCCTGGAACACCCTCGCCCCGGTGAGTCTGCGCTTCGACCCGTACACCTTCACGTTCCTGACCCTGTTGCTGTCGGTGCAGGCGTCGTACGCGGCGCCGCTGATCCTGCTGGCGCAGAACCGGCAGGCGGACCGGGACCGGCTCTCCCTGGATGAGGACCGGCGGCGGGCGGCGATGCAGAAGGCGGACACCGAGTACCTTGCCCGGGAGATCGCGTCGCTGCGGGTGGCGGTCGGTGAGGTGGCCACCCGGGACTTCCTGCGGTCGGAGCTGAGCCGGCTGGCCGAGGAGCTCGACGAGCAGGCGTACCGCCGGCACCGGCTGGACCGCCGCCCGGTGGAGGGGCCTCAGCCGCCGGACAGCCGACCGGACCTGCCGGACAGCCGACCGAATCTGCCGTCGAAGGGACCGCGGCCGCCCGGACAGTGAGCGGCGGTGACCTGCACACGCGACGTAGCATGGCGAGCATGTCCGCACCGACCAGCACCGTCAACGATGCCATCAACGCCGCCCTGGCCACGGTCAACGACCCGGAGATCCGCCGCCCCATCACCGAGCTCGGCATGGTGCGCTCCGCGACGGTCGACGACGCCGGCCGGGTACGGGTCGAGCTGCTGCTGACGGTCGCCGGCTGCCCGTTGAAGGACAAACTTCGCACCGACATCACCGAGGCGGTGACCCGGGTGCCCGGCGTCACCGGGGTGGACGTCGACTTCGGTGTGATGAGCCCGGAGCAGCGCAAGTCGCTGCAGGAGCAGCTGCGCGGCGGTTCCGCTGGCGCCGAGCCGGTCATCCCGTTCGCCCAGCCCGGGTCCCGCACCCGGGTGTACGCGGTGGCCAGCGGCAAGGGTGGGGTCGGCAAGTCCAGCGTGACGGTGAACCTGGCGGCCGCGCTCGCCGCGCGCGGGCTGTCGGTCGGGGTGATCGATGCCGACATCTACGGACATTCGGTGCCCCGGATGCTCGGTGCGGAAGGACGGCCGACCCGGGTCGAGGAAATGATCATGCCGCCGCAGTCGCACGGCGTGAAGGTCATCTCGATCGGCATGTTCACCGCCGGCAACGCGGCGGTGGTCTGGCGTGGGCCGATGCTGCACCGGGCGCTGCAGCAGTTTCTCGCCGACGTTTACTGGGGCGACCTGGACGTACTGCTGCTGGACCTGCCGCCGGGCACCGGGGACGTGGCGATCTCCCTGGCCCAGCTGCTGCCCAACGCCGAGATCCTGGTGGTGACCACGCCGCAGGCTGCCGCCGCCGAGGTGGCCGAACGGGCCGGTGCCATCGCTCTGCAGACCCACCAGCGGCTGGTCGGGGTGGTGGAGAACATGTCCTGGCTGGAGCTGCCCACCGGGGAGCGGATGGAGATTTTCGGCAGCGGCGGCGGCGGCACTGTCGCCGAGTCGCTGACCCGCACCGTCGGTGCCCAGGTGCCGCTGCTCGGCCAGATTCCGCTGGACACCCGGGTGCGGGAGACCGGTGACCGCGGCACCCCGATCGTGCTGGCCGATCCACAGGCCCCGGCGGCCCGGGCCCTCGACGCGGTCGCCGACCGGCTCGCGGTCCGCCGCGAGTCGCTGCTGGGCAAGCCCTTGGGTCTGCGGCCGTCCGCCGGCTGACCCGTCAGGTGGCGTCCGGCTGATAACCGATAACCGTCAGGTGGCGTCGGCGTCCAACGGCTTGGGCGGGACGGCGGCCGGGCTGGTCCCGGCGGCCAGGCCGGTATCGGCGGCCGGGCTGGTCGGGACAGCCGACCTGCTGGCGCCACCGGTCACCGTCGTCGGCTTCGCGGCGGACTTCAGATCGGCCGCGTCGGCGACCTCACGCAGCTCGTCGCGGACCCCGCTGACGTCGGAACGCAGGTCGTCGTAGACGCCCTGCAACGGCTTGCGCAGCGCGGCCTCGTCCTCCTCGCTGAGCAGGTGTTTGCGGATGAACGCCTTGGGGTGCAGGTCCTCGAGCTGGATGTCGGTGCCCAGTTCACGGCTGAGGTCGGAGGTCGCGTTGCGGGCCATGTTGCGCAGGTTGCGCAGCATCCGCAGGCCGTCGGAGATGACCTGCGGCAACCGGTCACCGAAGATCAACAAAGCGAGCAGCAGGAGCAGACCGATCTCCCACCAGTTCAGGTTGTCGAACATGCTCCGGGCCTCCCTGTGCCGCCGTCGAAGGCAAGGGTACGCACGTCACCAGCCGGTCCGGGAGGGCCGACCGGGTGTTACTTGGCGTCGGCGGCCAAGGTCACCGAGGCCGACCTGGCCTCGCTGCCCCGGCGGTAGTCGACCGTCACGACCGACCCGGGGGCGTACTTGCGCACCAACGCGATCAGGTCGGTCGCCTGGTCCAGGGGCCGACCGTCGATCCGCAGCACCACGTCCCCGGCCCGCAGGCCGGCGGCGTCCGCCGGCCCGCCGTCGACCACCTCACTGAGCCGGACACCGGCACCGGGGGTACGGGCGGCGTCGGTCACCTGAGCACCGAAGATCGTCCGCCGGGCCGTGCCGGTGTCGATGATCTCCTGGGTGATCCGCTTCGCGTGGTTGATCGGGATGGCGAAGGCGAGACCGATGTTGCCGGCCGTCTCCTCGTCGGCGGCCAGCGACTTGATCACCGAGTTGACACCGATCACCCGGCCGGCGGCGTCCACCAGCGGGCCGCCCGAATTGCCCTGGTTCACCGCCGCATCGGTCTGGATCGCCGCGTAGTAGCGCACCTGGCCGCCGGGCTCACCGGCCTGGATGGTGCGGTCGAGAGCGCTGACGATCCCCGAGGTGACCGTGTTGGTCAACGCGAGCGGCGAGCCGAAGGCAAGCACCGGATCGCCGACCGCGATCGCCTCGGAGTCGCCGAACTCGACCGGCGTCAGCCCGGTCCGGTCGACCTTGATCACCGCCACGTCCGATTCCGGCTCCTGGCCGACGATCGAGGCTCGCGCGGTCGAGCCGTCGTTGAACAGCACCATCGCCTCCTCGGCCCCCACCCCGACCACGTGGTCGTTGGTGATCACATAGCCGTCGGCGGTGGCGACGAAGCCGGAGCCGACGCTCTGCCCGCCCGGCCCGCTCACCTGCACGGTCACCACGCTCGGCAGGACCCGTTGGGCCACCCCGGCCAGCGAGTCGGCCGGCCGCTGCGCCGCCCCGGGCGGATCGGCCGGCGCGCCGCCGAGCACGGTCCCGGCCCCGGCCACGCCGCCTCGGACCGCAAAGGCGAACCCCAGGGCACCACCGAGGCTTCCGGCGAGCAGCGCGGCGATCACCGACACGACCACGTACGGCATGAACCCACGGCGTACCGCCGGCTCCGGTTCGACGACCGGTTCCGGACCATCGCCGGTGCCGGCAGCACCCGGCGGAACATCGACCACCACTGCGGCCGGCGCGTACGGATCACGCCAGGGATCCCGCAGCGCGTCCGACCACCACGGCGACGGCTGCGCCGACGCGCCGTACGACGGCGAACCGGCCGATGGTCGGTGCACCGGTACCGAAGGACCGTACGACGGCGGGTAGGGCGGCGGACCGGCCACCGGTGGGTATGGCGGAGCCGGTGCGGGGCCGTACGGCCCGGCCCACCCGCCGACCGGCGGCTGGTGCCCCGGCGGTGCGATCCCGTCGGCCTGGCGCCAGTTTCCGCCGTCGGTCACGGTTGCCTCCCAGTCCATCCCCCAGCGCGACGGCACCGGTCCGATCGGCGACATCGCTCCGCGTCCAGGATTGCACGGATAATCGAAGAACATTCAGTGGTCGCCGAAGAGCGGGGTGCCCCGGTGCCCGCCCAGCCGGTCGACCAGCGGCGCTCTAGGCTCGTACCGGCAACCGCCGCCCGACCCCCCGCTGGAGGTGCGCCATCCACCCGGTCACCCGACCCCCTGCCTGGACGGCGCCCCAGGCCCTCCAGTTCGTCACCGGGTACGCCGCCGAGGACCTGGTGCTGCGTACCGCCCGTAGCCTGGCCGAGGAGGTCGGGCTGCGCCCGGTCTCGCCGGACGCCGGCGCGACGCTGCGGCTGCTCGCCGCTGCCGGCAACGCACGCGCTGTCGTCGAGATCGGCACCGGGACCGGGGTGAGCGGCGTGTGGCTGCTGCGCGGGATGCGCCCCGACGGGGTACTGACCACGATTGACGTGGAGAACGAGCACCAGCGGATGGCCCGGCGGATCTTCGTCGAGGCCGGCTACCCGACGTCGCGGACCCGGATCATCACCGGCCGGGCGCTCGACGTGCTCCCCCGGCTGGCCGACTCGGTGTACGACATGGTCTTCGTCGACGGTGACAGCGCCGAGTTCGGCGCGATCGTCGACGCGGCGCTGCGGCTGCTGCGCCCCGGCGGCATCCTGGCGGTTCACGGGGCGCTTGCCGGTGGCCGGATCGGCGACCCGGCGGCGCGCGACCCCGACACGGTCGCCATCCGCGAACTGGTCAAGTCGATCCGGGAAGCCGAGGAGTGGGTGCCGGCGCTGCTGCCGGCCGGCGACGGGCTGCTGGCGGCGGTACGGCGCTGACCTGGAATACAGCTCTGACCTGAGGTACGGCGCCGCGCTGGGGTACGGCACCGGCCCTCGGCCGGCCGTCATGCGGCCGCGTCGAGCGCGGTCAGCCAGCGCACCAGCGTCCGTACCCCCCAGCCGGTGGCGCCCCGGGTCAGCTCGGCGTGGTCGTCGTCGGACCAGGCCGGGGCGGACATGTCGTAGTGTGCCCAGCGGTCGCGCAACGGCCCGGTGAACTCGCGCAGGTAGAGCGCGGCCACCACCGAGCCGGCCCCCCGGTCCGGGGCGCTGAACAGGTCGGCGATCTCGCTACCCAGGTACTCGACGTAGTCGGCGTGCAGCGGCATCCGCCACGCCCCCTCGCCGGCCGTTGCCGAGGCGTCGAGCAGCGCTCCGGCCAGGTCGTCGTCTTCGCTGTACAGCGCGGCGGTACGCCGGCCCAGGGCGATGGCGTTCGCGCCGGTGAGGGTGGCCAGGTCGACCAGATAGTCCGGGGTGAACCTGCTGACCGCATAGCTGATCGCGTCGGCCAGCACCAGCCGGCCCTCGGCATCGGAGTTGGTGGTCTCGCTGGTCCACCCGCCGTAGTGCCGCACCACGTCACCCGGGCGGAACGCCGCCCCGCTGACCATGTTCTCGGCGAGCGGAACCAGCACGGTCAGCCGGACCGGCAGATCCAGGTCGGCGGCGGCGACGGCGGTGGCGACCACCGCGGCGGCCCCGCCCATGTCCTTGCGCATCAGCTTCATCCCGTCCACCGGCTTGATCGAGATCCCGCCGGTGTCGAACGTGATGCCCTTGCCGGCGAGCACCACGTGCCGCCCGGCGTGCGGCGGGGACCAGTCGATCTCCACCAGGCGGGGGCCCGCCGCCGAACCGCCGCCGACCGCCAGCAGCGCGCCGAACCCCTCGGCGGCCAGTTCCGCCGGGCCGCGTACCGAGACGGTCAGTCCGGACCGGTCGGCCGCCGCGGCGGCGACCTGCTCGGCGAACCAGGCCGGGTTCTTGACCGAGGACGGCATGTTGGTCAGGTCCCGGGCCAGGCAGGTGGCGGCGGCGGTCGCCCGGGCGTACCGCAACGCCTGTTCGGCCGCCCGGGTGGGCGGATGGGCGAGCAGCACCACCGGCAGCCTGTCGTGCGCCTCGTCGGTGTCTGCGGCCGGTCGGGACTCGCCCGGCGCGGCGAACCGGTAGCCGGCCAGCCAGCAACCTTCGGCGAACCCGCGGATCGCCGCCGGGCCCGCCGGCGGTGGTACGGCGACCAGGCACGGCCCGGCGACCGGTTGGGCAGCCCGGCGCAGCAGCCCGCCGACGGCCGCGCCCGCCGCCCGCCAGCCGGCCTCGTCTGCCGCGCCGATCCCGACCAGAATCACCTGGTACGGCGAGTGCCGGGGCCGGTGCAGGACTTGCATCTCGCCGGCGCTGCCGTCGTGCCCGGTGCGGGTCAGCAACTCGGCGGCCGACTCGGCGAGCTCCGCGCGGTCGCCGTCGAGCGCCAACTGGTCGGGCAGTGGTCCGAGCCGTGCGCCGGCCGACCCGGGGTCCGGCTCGACGGGCAGGACGATGGTGCCGGCGGCGGTGGTCTCCGCCAGCAGACGGATGGCGAACACGCCGGGGTTACCTCCAGGTACGGGATTGGGTGCTGCCCACGGCGTACCGAGTCCGCCGACCCGGCGGGGGCCGGGTCGGCGGACTCGTCAACCGTCGCTATGTCGACCCGTGGGCCAGCGTCGCCCCCGGGTCCGGCTCGATCAGCCTGCGGCGGCCTTCAGCGCATCACCGAGCGCGTTGGCCTCGTCCGGTGTCATCTCGACGACGAGTCGACCCCCACCCTCCAGCGGAACCCGCATGACGATGCCCCGGCCCTCCTTGGTGACCTCCAGCGGACCGTCGCCCGTCCGCGGCTTCATCGCCGCCATGTTGTCTCCCCTCAGACTTGCCCCAGGGCCGCTGGGGAGCACCCCAGCCACCTCGTAAGTCTCACCGCATCCCACTGCCACGGTGCCGACCAACGATTTTCCCTGATGAACACCGCCGGACCCAAACCGAGGCCACAATGCTGTGACAGCGTCTAGCTTATCTTGAAGTGGGCTGTCACAATGTGCGGTCATGCAGGCACGGTCGGCGCTCTTCGACCTGTTCGGTGACCATCTTCGGCCACGAGGTGGTCGCGCGCCCGTTGCTGCCCTGGTCAAGCTGCTGGCCCCGCTCGGGATCGCGCCGCCCGCCGTACGCACCGCCGTCTCCCGGATGGTCCGGCAGGGATGGCTGCAACCGTCTCGGCTGGCCGCTGGCCCGGGCTATCTGCTGACCCCGAAAGCCGCCCGACGGCTGGACGAGGCGGCCGCCCGGATCTACCGCACCGGCAGGATCAGCTGGGACGGCAAGTTCGACCTGCTGGTGCTCGACCCACCCGGCGGTCGGCGGGACCGGCAACGGCTGTGTGCCAACCTGAGCTACCTCGGCTACGGGATGCTGGACGAGCACACCTGGGTGGCGACCCGGGCCGCCGGCGAGGTCGACGGCATGCTGACCGAGGCCGGCGTACGGTTCGAGCGGTTCACCGCCGCGCACGCCGCCGGCACCGCCGGGGCCGCCGCGCTGGTCCGCCGCGCCTGGGATCTGACCGAGATCGGACAGGCCTACGAGCGGTTCGTCGCCGGGCAGCGACCAAAGTTGGCCAAGGTGACCGTACGCAGCGACGACGAGGAGGCGTACGCCGCCCGGTTCCAGTTGGTCCACGCCTGGCGCGGGTTTCTGTTCCGGGATCCGCAGCTCCCCCCGGCGCTGCTGCCGGAACGCTGGCCTGGGACGAGCGCGGCGACCTTCTTCGACCGGCACGCCACCCGGCTGCGCCCGGCCGCCGACCGGTACGTCGACAAGTGCCTGGAGCTCGGCCAGCGCGACGGCGGCCCGCGCTGAGCCGCACCGACGCAAACTCCAGCCAGCCTAACGAAAGGGGCGTCCGAGGTGACCGAGGCACTGATCGTCGACCGTCGGGGTGCGGTCGTCACGTTGACCCTGAACCGACCTGACTCGCTCAACTCGCTGAACGTCGAGCTCAAGGAGGCGCTGCGCGACGCGCTCGCCGAGGTGGAGACCGACCCCGGCTGCCGGGCGGTGGTGCTGACCGGCGCCGGACGGGCCTTCTGCGTGGGGCAGGACCTGCGCGAACACGTCGAGACGCTGGAATCCGGGACGGCTGAGCCGCTGGACACCGTACGGGAGCACTACAACCCGATCGCCACCCGGCTGGCCGGGCTGTCCAAGCCGGTGGTCGCCGCGGTCCGCGGCGCGGCGGCCGGGGCCGGCGCCTCGCTGGCCATGCTGGCCGATCTGCGGATCGGTGGGCCACGGACCAGCTTCCTGATGGCGTTCGCCAACGTCGGGCTGGCGATGGACACCGGCGCCTCGTGGGCGTTGCCCCGGCTGGTCGGCTACCCGAAGGCGACCGAACTGCTGCTGCTGGCACAGCCGGTGCCGGCCGCCGAGGCACACCGGATCGGACTGCTCAACCAACTGGTCGACGACGACGAGCAGATCCTGCCGGTAGCCCACGAACTCGCCGAACGGTTGGCGGCCGGGCCGACCGTCGCGTACGGGGCGATCAAGCGGGCGCTGTCCATCGGCGCTTCCGGTTCGCTGGCCGACGCGCTGGCTGCGGAGACGCAGGCCCAGTCGATCTGTGGTGCCACCACCGACCACCGGCAGGCGACAGCGGCGTTCGTCGCCAAGCAGCGGCCGGTGTTCGACGGGCGCTGAAGCCGGCACGGCCTGACCAGGAGCCGCGTGACCAGGAGCCGCGTGACCAGGAGCCGCGTGACCAGGAGCCGCGTGACCAGGAGCCGCGTCCCGCTGACCGGGCCGCAGCCGTCAGTCGTCCTCCTCCGGGTCCTGGTTGGCCTCGGCACCGAGCACGAACGCCTGCATGGCCAGCTCGTTGCCGCTCGGATAGACGAAGGCCGGCAGTTCGCGGGGGCCGAGCTCACGCACGTACGACCAGAACAGCCGGACCGCCTCCGCCGCCGTCGGTGCCTCGATCGGCAGGTCGAGGCTGACCAGCCAGGCACGACGGTCACCGGCCGGGGCGAGCCGGCTGGCCAACGACCGGTAGGTGGCCACGTCCACCGGGGTCACCGCCCCGGTCAGCCGCAGGGCGGCCGCCGGTACCGGCTCGTCAAAGGCCCGGCAGGTGTAGTGCACCACCAGCGGTTCCGGCTCGGCCGCCCGGGTCTCCCCGCCCTCGACGCCGCCGCCGGCGCCACCGATCCGGCCGAGCGCGACGACGAACCGGGGGTCGCCGTCGGTGACGACCAGCACTGGCGCGCCGTACGGCGGCCGGGGGTCACCATCGAGGCCGGTCACCTCCAGCGTGTCGTGGTGGAACAGCCGCTCCGCCTCGTAGCGCTGGGCCGGGATGACCACCGCCCAGGCGACGGTGCCGGGCCGGGTCGGGTCGGGCGTCGCGGGCTGATCGTCGAGCTGGCTGATCTCGCGCATGCTCCTATCTCATCACGACGCGGGGCGGCGGATCACCGGACCACGACCGGACCGCCGGGCCGCGTCGACGGCGGCACGTGGCAGCCGGCGACATGGTCGTCGACCATCCCGGTCGCCTGCATCAACGCGTACGCGGTGGTGGGTCCGACAAACCGGAGGCCGTGCCGTTTGAGCGCCCGGGCCAGCGCGGTCGACTCGGCGGTGACCGCTGGCACCTGGTCCATCGAGGCGAGCCGGGCGGACCGGGGCGGCGGGGCGTGTCGCCAGAGCAGCTCGGACAGGCCGGTGGGCAGGTCGAGCACGGCCCGCGCGTTCGACACGGCGGCCTCGATCTTGGCCCGGTTGCGGACGATGCCTGCGTCGGCGAGCAGCCGCTCGACGTCGGCCGGGCCGTACCCGGCGACTTTCTCGATCCGGAAACCGTCGAAGGCAGCCCGGAACGCCTCCCGCTTGCGCAGGATCGTCAGCCAGGACAGACCGGACTGGAAGGCTTCCAGGGTCAGCCGTTCGTACAGCGCGTCGTCGTCGCGGACCGGTCGGCCCCACTCCTGGTCGTGATACCGGCGGTAGTCCGCCGAACCGGCGCTCCAGCCGCACCGGGCCAGGCCGTCTGCCCCGACGCTCAGCCCGGTCACGGCAGTGCCCCGGTCTCGACCAGCCGGCCGAACTTCTTCAACGCCTGGGTCAGGCTCACCTTGGATCCGGGCCAGAGCAACGGCCAGGCCATCCGGCCCGCGACGCCGCCGGGCAGGTGGAACCACTCGTGCCAGACGACCTGGGTGCGGTCGTGGTCCATCTGGGTGCAGCGCAGCACCCCCGGGCCACGCAGCAGGGTGCCGCAGTGCACCACCCGGACCTCGTAGGGAGCGTCGACCCGGACGACCCGCATCTCGTCGCGCAACGCCACCGGACCGACCGCGGTGACCGCCGCGATCAGGCTGCCCTCGCCGCCGTCGCCCGAGACGACCTTCACGTCGGTGAAGGGAATCCACTCGGACTGCCGCTCCCAGGCGGTGAAGGCGGCGAAGACCCGTTCGGCTGGGGCCTGGATGATGACCGTCGCGGTCACCTCTCCGGCTCCGGGGGTGCCGGCGGCAGCCTCGTTCGGACCACTCACCTGGCAGCACCGTCCGCCGGGCGGACCTCCGGCCCGGCGGCTGCGTCGGCCGTGGGCGACGGGGCGGACTCCGACCCGTCGGCAGGCCCGGACTCCAGCCCGTCGGCAGGCCCGGACTCGGTCGCGGACGTACCGGCCACCGGAGTCCCCGCCAGGTCGGCGGCCGGCACGAGGGCCGCGTCCCGGGCCCGCCGCAACTGGTCGGCGTCCTCGGTCCGCCCCTCCCGCAGCGCGGCCACCTCGGCCTGCAGCACCTCGATCAACTCGTCCTTGTACCCGATGTCGTACGCCGCCCGGCGCAGTGCCTGGTCGACCTGCGCCATCCGGTACCCGCGCAGGGCGGTGTCGAACCGGACCTGGCTGACGTCGTGCTCCAGCAACGGCCGGGTGCCGGGCAGCGGGACCGCCCGCCCGTCCGGCTCGACCGGGACCAGCCCCGGGTCGTTGCCGGTGACGAGCACGGTGACCCCGAAGACGACTGCGGCGACGGTCAACGCGGCGACCAGAACGAGGAGAAACTGATCCATGACCGAATCGTGGCATGCCGGCGCGGCGAGGGCGACCCCCTGCGGCGCGTCGCCGGTCGGCGGCGGGCTCTCCCGCTCCGGTGACCGCCGCTCCCGGCGACCGCCGGCGGTCGGCGTACCGCAGCCGGTTAGCCTCCTGGCAGGCGGGACGGGATCGGAGGCACGGATGGGGCGTACGCTGCGGCTCGGCCGACGGTCCCTGGCACCCGGGGACCTCGCGGTGATGGCGATCGTCAACCGTACGCCCGATTCGTTCTTCGACCGCGGCGCGACCTTCGCCGCGGACGCCGCGCTGCACGCGGTCGCCGCCGCCGTCGACGCCGGCGCGGACATCGTCGACATCGGCGGGGTGAAGGCCGGCCCCGGGACCGCCGTCGACGTGGCCGAGGAGATCGACCGTACGGTCGGCACGATCGCGGCGGTCCGGGCCGCCTTCCCGGACCTGGTCATCTCGATCGACACCTGGCGGGCCGAGGTGGCCAGGGAGGCGGTCGCGGCCGGCGCCGACCTGCTCAACGACACCTGGGCCGGTGCGGACCCCCGGCTCGCCGAGGTCGCGGCGGCCACCGGGGCAGGGCTGATCTGCTCGCACACCGGTGGGACCACGCCGCGCACCCGACCGCACCGGGCCGCGTTCGACGACGTGGTGGCCGACGTGGTGGGTACCGTGACCGGCCTCGCCGAGCGCGCGGTCGGTCTCGGGGTACGACCGGACGGCATCCTGATCGACCCGGCGCACGATTTCGGCAAGAACACCCGGCACTCGCTGGAGGTCACCCGGCGGCTCGCCGAACTGGTCGACACCGGCTGGCCGGTCCTGGTCGCCCTCTCGAACAAGGATTTCATCGGCGAGACCCTGGATCTGCCGGTCGACCAGCGGCTGGAGGGCACCCTGGCGGCGACGGCGGTCTCCGCCTGGTTGGGTGCCCGGGTGTTCCGGGCGCACCAGGTGGCGGCGACCCGGCGAGCGCTGGACATGGTGGCGTCGATCCGGGGCGACCGACCACCGGCGGTGTCCCGCCGGGCGTTGGCCTGAACGGGTTCGGGTTCGGGTACAGGTACAGGTACAGGTCAGGTCGCGGTCAGGTCCAGCGGAGCACGTTCTTGCGCCAGGCGTAGAGGATGCCCAGCGCCAGGACGGCCACGAAGACGCCCATCTCAGCGACGGTGACCAGGCCGAACCCCGGCCGGTCGAAGATCACCGCCCAGGGGAAGAGGAAGACCGCCTCCACCGCGAAGAGCACGTACAGGAACGCGTACACGTAGTAGCGAATCTGTGCCTGGGCCCAGTCGCCGCCCACCGGGTCGAGGCCGCACTCGTAGCTGGCCCGTTTGCCGACCGGGTCGGCCGGCTGCCCCGGCCGCAGCAACCGGTTGGCGCCGTAGCCGACTGTGAAGAAGGCGACGCCGACCAGCAGCAACAGCCCCAACGTCGCGTACGAGCCGAGGTAGCCCTGCATGTCCGACAGCGTACCGTCCGGTCGTCCGGGCCGGCCCCGGCCAACCGGCGGAGACCGGCGTCACCGCCCCGTGACCGTAGGGTGATTCCAGTCCCACCGGGCGGACCCGAGCCGGGTATCCGACCCGATCCGACGTAGGCTTTCCTCAGAGTGTCACCATGGTTAGGACGCCCTTACCGGGACACCCATCGTGGCACCGGGCAACGGCAGCGCCACGGCCGGCAACAGCCGCAGGACCGCCGGCAACCGCCCCAGCACGGCCGGCGATCCACGCCGCCGGCAGGAAACGAGGAGGTCAGCTCACGTGACCAAGCAGGTCCGTCAACTGGATCGGGTGGTCATCCGTTTCGCTGGCGACTCCGGTGACGGCATGCAGCTGACCGGCGACCGGTTCACCTCGGAGACCGCGCAGCTCGGCAACGACATCTCCACGTTGCCGAACTTCCCGGCCGAGATCCGGGCTCCCGCCGGCACCCTGCCCGGGGTGTCCAGCTTCCAGGTGCACTTCGCCGACTACGACATCCTCACCCCCGGTGACTCGCCGAACGTCCTGGTCGCCATGAACCCGGCGGCGCTGAAGGCGAACCTCGGTGACCTGCCGCGCGGCGCGGACATCATCGTCAACACCGACGAGTTCACCCGGCGCAACCTCGCCAAGGTCGGGTACGCCACCAGCCCACTGGAGGACGGCTCGCTCGACGGGTACGCCGTACACCCGGTGGCGCTGACCTCGATGACCATCGGCGCGCTCGCCGAGTTGTCCGTTTCGAAGAAGGACGCCGAGCGGGCGAAGAACATGTTCGCGCTGGGTCTGCTCTCGTGGATGTACTCCCGGCCGTACGAGTCCACCATCCGGTTCCTGGAGCGCAAGTTCGCCAAGCGTCCGGACCTGGTAGCGGCGAACATCGCCGCGTTCAAGGCCGGCTGGAACTTCGGCGAGACCACCGAGGACTTCTCGGTACGCTACGAGGTCAACCCGGCCCGGATGCGCCCGGGCACGTACCGCAACATCACCGGCAACGCGGCGCTGTCGCTGGGGCTGGTGGCCGCCGGGGTCCGGGCCAAGCTGCCGATCTTCCTCGGCGCCTACCCGATCACACCGGCCTCGGACATCCTGCACGAATTGAGCAAGCACAAGCGGTTCGGTGTGGTCACCATGCAGGCCGAGGACGAGATCGCCGCGGTCGGTGCGGCGCTCGGCGCGGCGTACGGCGGCGCCCTCGGCATCACCACCACCTCCGGGCCCGGCGTGGCGCTCAAGGGCGAGACCATCTCGCTCGCCGTCGCGTTGGAGCTGCCGCTGGTGATCGTCGACGTGCAGCGGGCCGGGCCGTCCACCGGCATGCCGACCAAGACCGAGCAGGCCGACCTGAACATGGCGCTGTTCGGCCGGCACGGCGAGGCACCGGTCGCGGTGATCGCGCCGCGCTCGCCGTCGGACTGCTTCCACGCCGCCATCGAGGCGGCCCGGATCGCACTCACCTACCGCACCCCGGTGCTGCTGCTGTCCGACAACTACGTGGCCAACGGTTCCGAGCCGTGGCTGCTGCCCGAGGTCGACTCCCTGCCCGACCTGCGGGTCGAGTTCGCCACCGAGGCCAACGACGACGACGGCAAGACCTTCCTGCCGTACCTGCGTGACCCGCAGACGCTGGCCCGGCCGTGGGCGATCCCCGGCACCCCCGGCCTGGAGCACCGCATCGGCGGTCTGGAGAAGGCCGACCGCACCGGCGACATCTCCTACGACCCTGCGAACCACGACTTCATGGTGCGGACCAGGCAGGCCCGGATCGACGCGATCCCGGTGCCGGACGTCGACGTGGAGGATCCGGACGGCGACGCCCGGACGCTGGTGCTTGGCTGGGGGTCGACGTACGGGCCGATCGGTGCCGCTTGCCGGGCGTTGCGCCAGCGTGGCCTGTCGGTCGCCCAGGCGCACCTGCGGCACCTGGCACCGCTGCCGGCCAACCTCGGCGAGGTGCTGCGCAGCTACGACCGGGTGGTGATTCCGGAGATGAACCTCGGTCAACTGGCCCACGTGATCCGGGCCCGTTACCTGGTCGACGCGATCGGTTACAACCAGGTCCGTGGCCTGCCGTTCACCGCCACGGAGCTGGAAACCATGCTGGAAGAGGTCGTGAAGAATGTCTGAGCCCGCCCACAACGGACGCCCCGGCGGTACGCCGGTGGCGGTCAAGCTCACCGCCAAGGACTTCAAGTCCGACCAGGAGGTGCGCTGGTGCCCCGGGTGCGGTGACTACGCGATCCTCGCCGCGGTGCAGTCATTCATGCCGGAGCTGAACATGCCCCGGGAGCGGATCGTCTTCGTCTCCGGCATCGGCTGCTCGTCGCGCTTCCCGTACTACATGAACACGTACGGCATGCACTCCATCCACGGCCGGGCGCCGGCGATCGCCACCGGCCTGTCGGTGTCCCGCCCGGACCTGTCGGTCTGGGTGGTGACCGGGGACGGTGACGCGCTGTCGATCGGCGGCAACCACCTGATCCACGCGCTGCGCCGCAACGTCAACCTCAAGATCCTGCTGTTCAACAACCGGATCTACGGGCTGACCAAGGGGCAGTACTCGCCGACCTCCGAGCTGGGCAAGATCACCAAGTCGACGCCGGTCGGCTCGGCCGACTCGCCGTTCAACCCGCTGTCGCTGGCCCTCGGCGCCGAGGCGACGTTCGTCGCCCGGACCATCGACTCCGACCGTAAGCATCTGCAGTCGGTGCTGCGTGCCGCCGCCGAGCATCAGGGTTCGGCGTTCGTGGAGATCTACCAGAACTGCAACATCTTCAACGACGGCGCGTTCGAGCAGTTGAAGGAGCCGGCGACCCGGGACGACTACCTGATCCGGCTGGAGCACGGTCAGCCGATCACGTTCGGGGCCGACGGGCAGTTCTGCGTGGTCCACCCGCCCGGCGGTTTCGGGCTGGAGGTCCGCGAGACCGCGTCGGTGCCGGCCGAGCAGATCGTGGTGCACGACGCCACGATCGCCGAGCCCGCCTACGCGTTCGCGCTGTCCCGGCTGCCCGCCGCCGATCTGCGCAACACGCCCATCGGGGTGTTCCGCAGCGTGTCGCGCCCCAGCTACGACAGCTTGATCCAGACCCAGGTCGAGCAGGCCCGGGCGGCGGCCGAGGGCACCCCGGAGGAGCAGTTGGCCGGGCTGCTGCGCAGCGGCGACACCTGGTCGATCAACTGACTGACCGGTTGCCGGACCGACCTGGTCGGTCCGGCAACCGACTGCCTGGCCGACCACCGGCCGTTCGGGGCGTCAGCCGATTGACGGCGTGCTGGCCGAGGTCCGGTCGTCGCGGACGTAGACCAGCAGGTCACCTGTCTCGATCTTGACGCTGTCCGGGTCGGCGAGCGACACCACCCGACCGCGCCGGATCAGCGCGATCACCAGGTTGGCCAACTGTCGCGGTGAGGTGCCCACCTCGTCGCGGTTCGCCGACCGCATCGCCAGCGCCATCCCCTGTCCCGGGGTGAGCAGATCCTCGACCACGTCGATCAGCGGCGGCGCCGAGGTGGACAGGCCGAGCAGCCGGCCCGCGGTGGCGGACGAGACGATGACATGGTGCGCGCCGCTCTGCCGCAGCAGCGGCGCGTTCTCCGCTTCCCGGGCGGCGGCGATGATCCGTACCTTCCCGGCGGTCAACTGCCGGACGGTCAGCGTGACCAGGACCGAGGCGTCGTCGCTGTCGGTCGCGATGATCACCGCCTTGGCGTGCTTGACGTGCGCCTCGTTGAGCACCGAGGACCGGGTGGCCGATCCTTCGATGGCCACCAGCCCGGCGGAGGTCGCCTGCCGCAGGGCGATCCCGCTGCTCTCCACGACGACGATGTGCTGCTTGTCGAAGCCGTTCTCCAGCAGCGCGGAGACGGCGCTACGGCCCTTGGTGCCGTAGCCGCAGATGATCACGTGGTCCTTCACGTTCTTTCTCCACCGGGTCAGTCGAAGGTTCGTCCGGTACTGCTCGGTGAGCACCTCCAGGGTGGTGCCGACCAGGATGATCAGGAAGACCACCCGGGCGGGCGTGATGATCAGGACGTTGACCAGCCGCGCCGTCTCGGTGACCGGAGCGATGTCGCCGTACCCGGTGGTGGAGAGGCTGACCACCGCGTAGTAGAAGCTGTCGAGCAGCGAGACGCCGTCGCCGTTGGCGTCCCGGTAGCCGTCGCGGTCGGCGTACACCACGGCCACCACGCCGAGCACCAGGCCGACCGCCGCCGACAGTCGCAGGCTCAGCGCCCGCAACGGCCCTTGCCGTACGGCGGGAAAGTGAATCACCGCCGGCCCGCCTCCGCCTTCATGTCCCCGTACACGCCCACAACATAGCTGTTCCGTGCCGCCTGATCTTGATCGCCTGGACAACACCTTGTGCCAGGTGCGTCCGGGACGGAGGAGGTCGTATCCCGCCGCCTCAAATCTTGCTTAGAGACATTGCATCGGGACGCAGTGTTGTCGATGCTCACCCGGCGAGCCATCCATCCGCCAGTTTTCGGAGCAGTCTGTGCACCCACCACGACCGAACGCCATTCCCATGATCGCCCCGGGGACGGTATTACGACTCAGCAAGGACGACTGGCGGTACGGCGGACACAATCTCATCCTTCAGGTGGAGCAGATGCGACCCGATCTGTCGGTCTATTACGACAATCAGTGGGTGTGGATCGTCGGACGTTCCCTCGGAACGGATGGCGGCGGGCTCGGCCGAGTGGTCGCCCTGGTCCGGGTCGCCGCGCTGCCCGGTGCGACCCGAGCCGACGCCACCGACGTCGGCTGACCACAGACCGGCCGGGCAACCGGGAACCAGGCGGCAGGGAGGGCCGAACAGCCGAGACGGCCGGGCGATGTGACCGGTCCGGCCGACTCGTCTGTTTACACACTGGTCGACAAACAATCAGGCCAACTAAAGATCGACTCTAGCTGATGCCATGAGACTGTGGACACGCTTGTGACCCGCCGGTAACAAGCGCGCCGACGCCACCCACGGACCGTCCACCGGAGGTATCGCGATGTCCCGACGCCTGACCACCCTGCTCACCGCCGCACTGCTCGGCCTCACCGCCGCCCTCGGCTCGGCCGGCCCGGCCGCCGCCGCGCCCGCCGACAAGCCTGCGGTGCTGTCCAGCTGGACCCAGACCAGCGCGAGCAGCTACAGCGCCTGGAACTCGGCCCGGCTCAACCAGGGAGCCTGGGCCGCCTACCAGTTCGACTGGTCGACCGACTACTGCTCGTCCAGCCCGGACAACCCGCTCGGCTTCGACTTCCGGCTCTCCTGCCACCGGCACGACTTCGGCTACCGCAACTACAAGGCGATCGGCCAGTTCTCCGCCAACAAGGCACGGGTGGACAGCGCCTTCTACGAGGACCTCAAGCGGGCGTGTGCCCGCTACAGCAGTTTCGTCCGGCCGGCCTGCCTGAGCCTCGCCTGGACGTACTACCAGGCGGTGCGCATTTTCGGCGCGCCGGTCGTGAACGCCGCCGACCTGGAGCGGGCCCGGCAACTGCAGGCCGCCGGGCCGCGGCTGGCCGGCACCGACTGACCGGCACCGCCCCGCGCCGCACCGGCCGGCCCGCCCTCCACAGGGCCGGGCCGGCCGCCGGTCACCACGGCCGGGCCGGCCGCCGGTCACCACGGCCGGGCCGGCCGCCGGTCACCACGGCCGCCGAGCGGGTCGGCGTCACCGACCGCGCCGGCCGACTCGTCGGCGAACCACCGGGCGACGGTCGTCAGGTCCGGATGCTCAACGGCGAGCGCCAACGCCGCCGCCTCGACCAGACTCATCCGGCTACCCTGCGCGTACCCGGCGTCGAACGCCCTGTCGCCGATCGCCGACCGCACCTTGGCCTGCTCCTGCGCCCAGTAGCCACCGAACATGCCGGCCGTGCTGCGCAGCGCCGAGCGGGTCGCCTGAGCGGCACCGAACAGGCGGGCAGCGGTCGACGGGTCACCGCCCAGCGCGCACCGGACCGCCATCGCGTTCAGCGTGTCGCAGGCCCGCCGGTGGAACCCGTACCGCATCCGGGACCGTAGCGCCACCACCAGATGGTCGTGCGCGGCGACCAGGTCCCGGCGGCCCAACGCCACCAACCCGAGCAGCATGTCCACGGTCCGCCGGCCGCGTTCCGCCGGCCGGGCGGCCTCTGCCGGCCGGGCGGTGGCCAGCACCTCGGCGGCCTCGTCCAACGCCCCCCGCCGGCAGAGCAGCTCGGCCAGGCTGTACACGGCGAACAGCGCGTCGCCGACCGCGCCGTTCGCCGCCGCCCAGTCGATCACCCGCCGGCACACCTGCTCGGCCTCGACGAACTGCCCGAGATCGATGAGCGAGGCGCCCCGACCGGCCAGTACCCGGGCCAGCAGGCCCGCGTCGCCGGCCTGCCGGGCGGCGGCCTCCGCCCGGTGCGAAAACCGCATCTCCTCGCCGAACTCGCCGTCCGCGCCCGCGTGCTGCGAATGCATGTGGTACGCGGCCGCCAGCTCCGCCTCGGGAATCGCCTCGCCGGTCTCGGCGATCCGCCCGTACAGCCGGAACAGCCACAGCCGGCCTTCCCGGGCCAGGCCGCGTTCGCGCCACCACTGGTCGAGCCCGCTGGCAAGCTGCAGGCCACGCCGGGCACTGCCACCGGTGGTGCTCCACCGCAGCGCGGCCCGCAGCTCGTCAGCCAACGGATCGAGGGTGTACAGCGAAAGGGTGACCGGCTTGCCGTCCGGGCCCAGGTAGGCACGCTGCAACGCGTGCAGGGCCCAGGCCACGTGGCGGTCCCGGGCAGCCTGCTCCTCACCCGCTTCGACCAGCCGCCGGGCCGCGTACGCCCGGATCGGGTCGAGCATCCGGTAGCTGGTGCCGCCGGCCGCCGGCTCGGCCTGGATCATCGACTTGTCGACCAGCACCGCCAACGGCCCCAGCGGATCGTCCTCGAGCAGCCACTCCACGGTGGCCAGATCGATCGGTCCGGCGAAGACCGACATCCAGCGCAGCAGGCGGGCCGCCCGGGGGGCCAGCGTCCGGTAGGACCAGGTGACCGTCGCCTGTAGCGTGCCGTGCCGCCGCCCGGCAGGGCGCTGCGCGTCGACCGGCTCCTCCTGCCCCGCGTCCAGCACCCCCAGGACATCGTCGAGGCGGTCCACGAGCTGCCCGACGGAGAGCACCCGCAGCCGGGCGGCGGCGAGCTCGATCGCCAGCGGCAACCCGTCCAGCCGGGCCGCCACCCGATGCAGCTGGGCGGTCTCGGTCGGACCCGGCGGGTGACCGCCACGGGCCGCCGCCGTGCGGTCCAGCAACAGCGCCACGGCGTCGCTGGGGCCGCCGGCCGGCCCCGGTTCGGCCGACATCGGCGGTATCCGCCACACCACCTCGCCGGGCACCCCCAGCGGCTCCCTGCTGGTCGTCAGCACCCGGACCTGCCGGCCACCGCCGAGCAGCCGGGCGATCACCTCGGCACACGCCGCCGGCTGGGCGTCGCAGGTGTCGAGCACCAGCAGCAGCCGGCGGGCGGCCGCATACTCGACGACGGTGTCCAGGATCGGCCGGCCCGGCTCCGGCCGCAGGCCGAACACCGCGGCGACGGCGAACGCGACCAGGCCGGGATCGGTCACCGTCGCAACATCGACGAACCACACCCCGTCCGGGTGGCCGGCCCTGGCCGGGTCCACTGCCGGTGGTTCCGCAGCGTCACCGCCGCTGGCGTCGACCGCGACCTCGATCGCCAGCCGGGTCTTGCCGGCACCGCCGGCACCCACCACGGTGACCAGCCGGTGTTCGGCGACCAGCTGGCGCAGCTCCTGGCGTTCGGTCCGGCGACCGACAAAGGAGCTGATCTGATTGGGCAGATTGTGGCTGGCCGAGTCGGCCGTACGCGGTCTGGGGAACTGGCGCTCCAGCCCGGCGGCGATCAACTGGAACAGCCGCTCCCGGTCGTCGAACCCGCGCAGCCGGTGCAGGCCGAGATCGAGCAGCGAGACGCCGACCGGCAACGGGTCGGCGGCCTGGGCGGTCGCAGCGGAACAGAGGACCTGGCCACCGTGCGCCGCCGCCGCGATCCGCGCCGCGCGGTGCACCTCCGGGCTGGCGTACTCGCCCCCGACCGGCTCGGCGTGCCCGGTGTGCAGCCCCATCCGCACCCGGGGTGCGACATCCGGGGTCGGCCACTCGTGCGCGGCCAGCGCCCGCTGCGCGCGCCGGCAGGCGTCCAGTGCGGCGGACGCGTCGGCGAACGCCACGAAGAACGAATCCCCTTCGGTGAACAACTCCGTGCCGTCGCTGGCCGACAAGGTGCGCCGTACCAACCGTCGGTGTTCGCTGAGCACCGGGCGGTAGTCGCGGCCGAGCAGTCGGGCCAGCCTCGTCGATCCTTCGATGTCGGTGAACATGAAGGTGACCAGTCCGCTCGGCAGTGCGATCGGTGCCGACACCCGTGGAACCTCCGCCCCGCTGGGAAGTCGCGTTCATGCTGCCGCAGTCAGGCAACCCAGCTCATCGCGAACCGGTCAGCGCTGTGGGTCAACTAGCATCCGCACCCGCCACCGCAGCAGCCGCCACCGCCGCCGGCCGGGGCTGGCGGCATGACCGGCAGTCCACCGGAGGTCCCGGCACCACGGCCGGTGATCGCGACGGTGGACAGCAGTTTGACCGTGTCGGAATGTCCCTGCGGGCAGGACGCCGGATCGCCGGCCTGGGTCATCGGACGGTTGACCTCGAAGGTGTCGCCGCACGCGCGACAGCGGAACTCGTACCGGGGCATGTGGATAGGGTACGGCGGGAACTGACGCTTCCGGCCGGATGGGTGATACTCGACGGCATGGTCGAGGACGGGTCGGGCACGCCAGCACCACATCGGTTGCGTCCGGCGGTGCCGACGCCTGCCCGGCCGCCGCGGCAGGAAAGCATCCCGGACCCGGACCCGGTACCGTCGACCGACGCCGCGTCGACCGGCGATATCGGACCAGGCAGCGACACCGGACCGACCAGCGAACCCCGACCGCCCGGTGACACCGGACCCACCGCAGGGGGCGGCGACGACACCCGGCCGACCGCCGACAGCGAATCCGCCGACAGCGGCACCCAGCCGACCGCCGACAGCGGCACCCAGCCGACCGGGGCCTCCGCAGACGAGCAGGCGCGACCGGCGACCGATCCGCCTGGGCCAGCACCGGCACCGACATTGGCACCGGCCACCACGCTTGCCGTGGTCGGCCGGCACCGGCGAGAGGACGCGCCGTTCGGCACCCGGATCGGCTGGCTGCACCCGGCGCGGCTGCGACCGGTCCGGCGCGGCCTGCGCCGGGCGGCCCGAGCGGCCGGCGCGTGGAGTCGCCGGCCGGCCGGGCGGCTGGCCCTGCCTGGGCTGCTCCTGCTCGCTCTGGTCGCCGGCAGCGGTGCCGCCGGTGCGGTGCTGGTCCCAGCGGCCGCTGGCGACCGGCAACCGGCCGCCTCGCCCACGGCGCTCGGCACCACCGCCGTACCGCAGTTGCCTGAGACCACGGACCCCGACCTACTCGAGCCACCGGCGGATCCCCCGCTCGACGGCGGGCTGAACCCGGGTGCCCCGACCCGGCCGGCCACGGTCCTCGCCGCCTGGGCAACGCGCACGGCCAGCCGGGTCGACATACCGGTGGTGGCGATGGAGGCGTACGGTTACGCCGAGTTGGTGTTGGCCACCACCACGCCGGACTGCCGGCTGTCGTGGACCACGCTGGCCGCGATCGGCATGATCGAGTCGACCCACGGCCGGGCGAACGGGTCACGGTTGGACGCCGACGGCCGCGCCGTACCGCCGATCACCGGGCTGCCGTTGGACGGTGCCGGCGGACGTCAGCGGATCACCGACACCGACGACGGCGCGTTGGACAACGACCCGGTGTACGACCGGGCGGTCGGCCCGATGCAGTTCATCCCGACCACATGGGCGGAATTCGCGGTGGACGCGGACAACGACGGTGTCATCGATCCGCAGGATATCGATGACGCCAGCCTCGCCGCCGCTAACTACTTGTGCCGGAACGGACGCGATCTGTCCACACCTTCTGATTGGTGGAGTGCGATCCTGTCGTACAACAACGTGCAGCCGTACGCCCAGGCAGTCTTCGACACCGCCAACGACTACGGCGTACGTAGCCGTACTTAGTGCAATCAGATAGCCACAATTTCCGGCCCGGCCACTTTCGCAACCGGCGAGTTGGCGGCAAGCTAGACGCGTGATGGTACGCGAGTGGGACCCCCGAACCGCGTCGTCCGCCGAGATCTCATCTCTGCTGGACTGTCTCAACCGGGTATTCGAGGCTGACCTGCCAGGCGATCCGAACTGGCGGCCAGACTTCCTGCGGGAATACCTGACCGAAACGATGCCCGGGGTCCGACGGATCTGCTGGCTGGCCGAGGAGGCCGCCGACGACGGCCGGCCAGGGCCGGTCAACGGGCACGTCAACGTGTTGCTCCTCGGCGACATCGGGGTGCTCGAGATCCTGGTCCGGCCCGACGCCCGGCGCAACGGCCTGGGCCGGGAGCTGCTGGCGCTCGCCGTACGCCGCGCCTACCACGAGGGGTTCAGCTCGGTCGGTGTCGAGGTCATCGGGGGCACCTGCGCCGTCGATTTCTACGAGTCACTGGGGTTCGCCCGCCAGTTCCGGGAAATCCGCAGCGTGCTCCGGTTGCCGGCGGTCGACTGGACCGCCATCGAGAAGACGGCGCAGGACCCGGTCCCCGGGTACCAGATCGAGTTCCATCCGGGCGGGCCGCCGGATGCTCTGGTCGATGCGTACGCCCGGACCAAGGCCGAGCAGAGCGTACCGGAGGACGGCGACCTGGATCTGCGGCCCAGCTCCTACGACCCGGACCGGCTCCGGGACAGCCTCGACTGCCTGCGTCGCCGCGGCATGAAGCCGTACATCGTGCTGGCCCGGCACCTGGCCAGCGGTGCGGTGGCCGGGCTGACCGAGGTGGTGGTGCCAGCGCAGCACCCGACCCGGGCCGACCAGTACGACACCATCGTCGCCCAGGCCCACCTGGGGCACGGCATCGACCGGGCGATCAAGGCCCGGATGCTGCTGGAGCTGCGTACCGTCGAGCCGAGGCTGGCCGAGGTGCAGACCTGGAACGCCGAGGGCGACGAGGATCTGATCGCAATCAATGCCGAGCTCGGCTACCAGCCCGACCGGGACTGGTGGGACTACGGAGCCGACATCCCGACCCTGATGCACCGGCTCGGCGTGCGCAGCTGAACGACCCGGGTCGGCGGCTGGCTCCGGCGGCCCCGGTCAGAGGGTGTTCGCGACCTCCGTCGCCCAGTAGGTGAGGATGATCTGCGCGCCGGCCCGCCGGATCGACGTCAACGTCTCCAGGATCACCCGGTCCCGGTCGATCCAGCCGTTCGCGGCAGCCGCCTCGACCATCGCGTACTCGCCGGAGACCTGGTAGGCGGCGACCGGGACGTGCACCCGCTGGCGGACCGCCGCGATCACGTCCAGGTACGGCAGCGCCGGCTTGACCATCACCAGGTCGGCACCTTCGGCGACGTCCAGCTCGACCTCGCGCAGCGACTCCCGCAGATTCGCCGGATCCTGCTGGTAGGTCCGCCGGTCGCCGACCAGTGCCGACTCCACCGCGTCGCGGAACGGCCCGTAGAACGCCGAGGCGTACTTCGCCGCGTACGCGAGCAGTGCGGTGTCGGTGTACCCGGCCGCGTCCAACGCCCGGCGTACCACCCCGACCTGGCCGTCCATCATCCCGGACGGGCCGAGCATGTCCGCGCCGGCTTCGGCCTGCGCGACGGCGAGCTGCGCGTACGCGGCTAGCGTCGCGTCGTTGTCCACCGTTCCATCGGCGGCGAGCAGGCCACAGTGCCCGTGCGAGGTGAACTCGTCGAGGCAGAGGTCGCTCATCACCACGGTGGCGTCACCGACCTCGGCGACCACGTCCCGGATGGCGACGTTCAGCACCCCGGCCGGGTCGACACCGGCGGAACCGGTCGCGTCCCGGCGCTGCGGCACGCCGAACAGCATGATCCCGCCGACCCCGGCCGCCACCGCCTCGGCGGCGGCCTTGCGCAACGAGTCCCGGCTGTGCTGGACCACACCGGGCAGCGACGGGATCGGTCGCGGCCCGGTGAGCCCTTCCTTGACGAACATCGGCAGCACCAGCTCGGCCGGGGACAGCCGGGTCTCCTCTACCAGCCGCCGCACGGCGGCGGTGCGGCGCAGCCGGCGTGGCCGGCTCTGCGGATACGTCATCGCGCCGGCTCAGCGGAACCGCAGCGCCGTCGGACCCTGCACCTTGGACCCGCGCCGCTGCTTGGCCGGCATCGCCACCAGCTTCTCCCGCAGCTCGACCGCGTAGCCGGCCAGCGCCTCGACCAGCTCCGGCACCGACGCGTGCGCCGGCTGCACGTCCACCCGCAGGCCGAACTCGGTGGCGGTCTCGGCGGTCTTCGGGCCGATCACCGCGACCACCGTCCGGGCGTGCGGCTTGCCGGCGATACCGACCAGGTTGCGCACGGTGGACGAGGAGGTGAACAGCACCGCGTCGAAGCCGCCGGACTTGATCGCGTCGCGGATCTCGGCCGGCGGCGGTGCGGCCCGCACCGTCCGGTACGCGGTGACGTCGTCGACCTCCCAGCCGCGCTCGGTCAGCCCTGCGGCGAGGGTCTCGGTGGCGATGTCCGCCCGGGGCAGCAGCACCCGGCCCACCGGGTCGAGGATCTCGTCGTGCGGCGAGAACTCGGCCAGCAGCCCTTCGGAGGACTGCTCACCGGCCGGCACCAGCTCAGGCTGGATCCCGAAGGCGCGGACCGCGTCCGCGGTCGCCTCCCCGATGCAGGCGATCTTGACCCCGCCGAAGTGCCGGGCGTCCAGCCCGTGCTCGGCGAACTTCTCCCACACCGCCCGTACGGCGTTGACCGAGGTGAAGACGACCCAGGCGTACCGGCCGTCGACCAGGCCCTTGACCGCCCGCTCCATCTGCGCCGGGGTACGCGGCGGCTCCACCGCGATGGTCGGCACCTCGCACGGGATGGCGCCGTAGGCGCGCAGCTGGGCGCTCATCACGCCGGCCTGCTCCTTGGTCCGCGGCACGAGCACCTTCCAGCCGTACAGTGGCCGGTTCTCCCACCAGCTCAGCTTGTCCCGCTCGGCGACCCCGGCACCGAGGGTGAGCACCACCCGGCCGGTGAAGCCGAGCGCGGCGGCGACGAAGCTGTCCACCGTCGAGGTGGTGGTGTACTGGGTCTCGCCGGTCCCGTCCCCGGTCACCGCGACCGAGGTGGCACCGTCGACGCCGGCGGCGAGCAGTCCGTCGCGGACTGCGGCGAGCTCCCCGGCGTCCACCGCCAGGGCGAGCGAGCCCCGGCCGACCGCCGCAGCGAGCGCCTCGAAGTCGAGGCCGGCGGTGTCGTCGACGTCGGCCACCGTACGGATGCCGGGCAGCGGGACCCCGGCGTAGCCGGCCACCCCTTCGGCCTGGCTGACCCCGGGCACCACCTCGAACGGCACCGCGGTACGCGCGACGGCCTGTACCTCGGTCACCACCGCGTGGTGACCGAACGGGTCGCCGCAGACCAGCCGGACCGCCGCCTGCCCGGACCGGGCAGCGGAGATCAGCACCTTGGCCACGTCACCTGGCGCGCCCTCGGCCGGGCTGAGCTGGGTGTCCGCCTTGGCGCTGGCGCGGACCGCAGCGAGCAGGGTCTCCGGGACGCCCCGGTCGTAGACGACCTGGTCCGCCTCGACCAGGGCGTCGTGCGCCCGGCGGGTCAGCAGGCCCGGGTCGCCGGGGCCGGCGCCCACGAACGCGATGTGGCCGGCGAGCTTACGGGTGCGGGTCATTTATGCTCCCCATGTTCTGGGTCGTCGCGCCGGACGGATTGGGCGCTGAAGGTCGCTGGGGTACCACGCCGTCGCCATCCGCGGCCCTGGACGGACCGCCGGGCGTGGCCCCCGGAAGGATCGTGTCGGCTCCGGCGTCGAGCAGCTCGGCGGCGAGTGCCGCGCCGATCTCGACGGCGGTGGCCGGGGGACCGGTGCGCGACAGTCTGATCTCCCGGAGTCCGTCCGGGCTGATCACCGCCCCGCGCAGGTAGATCTCGTCGCCGTCATCCCCCTCGGCGACTTCCGCGTACGCCGCGACCGGTGCGCTGCAGCCGGCCTCCAGCGTCGCGAGCAACGACCGTTCCGCGGCGACCGCGGCTCGGGTCGGTGCATGGTCGAGCATGCCGAGCAGCTCGACCAGGTCGGTGTCGTCGGCCCGGCATTCGACGGCCAGGGCGCCCTGGGCGGGCGCCGGCAGCATCAGCATCGGGTCGAGAGTCTCGGTGATCTCGGCGGTCCGCCCGAGCCGGGCCAGACCGGCCCGGGCCAGCACGATCGCGTCGAGATCGGGCTGCGGGCCGCGCACCCGGCCGATCCGGGTGTCCACGTTGCCCCGGATCGGGGTGACCACGAGCTGACGGCCGAGGGCGTTCAGCTGGGCGATCCGGCGCAGTGCCCCGGTGCCGACGGTGGCCCCCGGCGCGAGCTCGGCGAGCATCCGGCCGTCCCGGCTGATCAACGCGTCGCGCGGATCCTCCCGGGGCGGCACCGCCGCGACCAGCAGCTCCGCCTGACCGGCGGTGGGCAGGTCCTTGTACGAGTGGACCGCGAAGTCGATCTCCTTGGCCAGCAGCGCGTCGCGCAGCGCGGAGACGAACACGCCGACGCCGAGCGCGGCGACCGGCGCGGTGGACCGGTCCCCGGCGGTGACGATCTCCACCAGTTCGACGTCGCGGCCGGTGGCGGAGCGCAGCGCGGCGGCGACCCGACCGGACTGGGCGGTGGCCAGGGCGCTGCCCCGGGTGCCCAGGCGCAACACGCTCATCGGTCGACCTCCAGGTCCGGCACGTCGCCCGCGGTGGAGGTGCCCGGCACCTCCAGGTCGAACAGCTGGCGCAGCAGCGCGGCGTACTGGTCACCACCGGGCTCGGCGGCGAGCTGGCGCACCCGTACGGTCGGCGAGTGCAGCAGCCGCTGCACCACCCGGTGCACGGTGTGCGCGACCTCGGCGCGCTGGTCGTCGGTGAGGTCAGGCCGACGCTGCGCGAGCCGGCGCAGCTCGGCGCCGACCACGTCGTCGGCGCGGCCGCGTAGCGCGGCCACGGTGGGTGCCACGTCCGCGCCGCGCATCCAGCTGAGGAACGACTCCACCTCGGTGTCGACGATCCGGGTGACGGCCGCCGTGTCGGTCGCGGCGGGCGCGTCGGTGAGTGCGCCGGCCAGGCCGTCGATGTCGATCACCGCGACGCCGGGCAGCGCCGCGGCGGCCGGCTCCACGTCCCGGGGTACGGCGAGGTCGAGCAGGACCAGCGGGCCGGTCCGGTCGGCCGGGCGGGCGGCCAGCACCCCGGTGACGGCGTCGCGGGTGAGCACCGGCTCGGCCGAGGCGGTAGCGCTGATCACCAGGTCGACCTGGCTGAGCGCGGCCGGCAACTGGTAGTACGGCACCGCGGTGGCACCGTACGCACCGGCCAGCCGGACCGCCCGGTCGTCCCGGCGGTTGACCACCCGGATCGACTCGACCCCCAGCCGGGCCAGGGTGGCGACCGCCAGGGCGCCCATCGCGCCCGCGCCGAGGACCAGCACCGGCCGGCCGGGCAGCCCACCGGGCAGCAGTTCGCCGCCGACCCGCAGGGCCGCGCTGACCACGCTCTGGCCGGCCCGGTCGATCCCGGTCTCGGCGTGCGCCCGTTTGCCGACCCGCAGCGCCTGCTGCATGAGCTCGTGCAGCAGCCGGCCGGTGGCGTCGGCCTCGTTGGCGACGTGGTAGGCGTCGCGCAACTGGCCGAGGATCTGCGCCTCGCCGACCACCATCGAGTCGAGCCCGGCCGCCACCCGGAACGCGTGTTCGACGGCGGCCTGGCCGTAGTGCACGTACAGGTGGTCGGCCAGCTCGCCGGGGGCGCTGCCGACCCGGTCACCCAGCACGCCGCAGATGTCGGCGAGACCGCCGTGGAATCCGGTGACCGCCGCGTAAACCTCCACCCGGTTGCAGGTGGAGAGCACCACGGCGGCGTCGACGTACGGCTGGGCGAGCAGCCGGCGCAGCGTCTCGGGCACGTCGGTGGGGGCGACGGCCAACCGCTCCAGGGTGGCGACCGGCGTGGTCCGGTAGGACGCGCCGACGACGAGAAGGTTCATGAGCCGACCGCCTCCGCCGGGCCGGACGCGTCGAAGCTGGCACCGGACGCGTCGAAGGATGCCGCGGCGGCGGGCCCGCCGCCCAGCCCACCCGGCAGCGCCGTCAGCCCCGGCACGCCGTGGTCGTGACCGGAGGCCGACTTGCGGTGCTCGTGGAAGGAGAGGATCTGCAACTCGATCGCCAGGTCGACCTTGCGCACGTCGACTCCGGCGGGCACCACCAGTACGCACGGCGCGAAGTTGAGGATGCTGGTGACTCCGGCGGCCACCAACTGGTCGGCGACCTGCTGCGCGGCGGCGGCCGGGGTGGCGATCACCCCGATGGCGATCGACTCCTCGGCGGCCACCGCCGGCAGGTCGTCGATGTGCCGGACCACCAGTCCGTTGATCTGTTCACCGACCCGGTCGGTGTCGGCGTCGAAGAGCGCGGCGATGCGGAACCCCCGGCTGGCGAAGCCGGCGTAGCCGGCCAGCGCGTGGCCGAGGTTGCCGACCCCGACGAGCGCGACGGCCCGCCGATGGGTGAGCCCGAGCACGTACTCGATCTGCTCGATCAGCAACGCGATGTCGTAGCCCACGCCACGGGTACCGTACGAGCCGAGTTGGGACAGGTCCTTGCGCAGCTTGGCGGAGTTGACCCCGGCCGCGCTGGCCAGCCCTTCGCTGGAAACGGTCTCGTGACCGGCGTCGGCGAGAGTGTGCAGGGCACGGAGATACTCCGGGAGTCGCGCGACCGTCGCCTCAGGGAGGTCCGGCAGCGCCGGAACGGCGTCGACCCGGCCGGACGCGCCTGGCTGGCGGTGCTGACTCATGTGTCTCCGTGCGATGCGATCATTGACCCGCCGGCCCGGCCGGTCAGTCCGGTGCCCCTGTGGCAACCGCCGTCACCTGTTGTGCTATCAGGGCTCGTCAGGATTACAGCGTAGGCGCTTGTGAACGCGTGCACAAATCGCGATCTTGATCGACGGTGATGGACGAGCCACTGGATCCACGCTACCCGTCACACCGGTTTCATCCGGCGACAGCAGCACCATTATTACCAATTTCCGGCTTTTTGCCGCGCGCCGCTCCGACAGGGGGGACAACCCCACCGCGATCGGCGGGCCGGCGGGAGTGACCGGCCCGCCACCTGGCACCTAGCGTCACACCCATGACCGACGTCGGCACTCCGCCCGCCCTCGCACCGGCCAGCCGGCAGACGACGTTGCGCCGGCTGGCCAGCGACTCCCTGTACGTACTCACCAGCCTGCCGCTCGCGCTGGCGAACTTCGTCGTCGGCGTCGTCGGTTTCGCACTCGGCGTCGGCCTGGTGGTCACCGTCGTCGGCCTGCCGGTGCTCAGCGGCACGCTGGCCACCGCCCGCGGGTTCGCCCAACTCGAACGGCACCGGATGGCCGGGGTCCTGGCCGCCGCCCAGGTGCAGCCGCGATACGTGACGCCGGGACCGGACGCGGGCACCTGGCGACGGGTCCTCGCCCCGCTCACCGACCCCCAGTCCTGGCTCGACCTGGCTTTCGGTGTGCTGCGCCTGCCGGTGGCCCTGATCGCCGTACCGGTCACCATCACCTGGTGGGCGGGGGCGCTGGCCGGCTCGCTCTACTGGACGTACGACTGGTTGCTGCCCGCCGACCCGGACGACGGCCTGGCGCCGCTGCTCGGCCTCGGCGACGCACCAGGGACCCGGATCGCGTTGTACACCGCCATCGGACTGTTCTTCCTGGTCACCCTGCCGATCGTGGTACGCGGCTGCGCGTTGCTGCAGGCCGGCTTCGCCCGCGGCCTGCTCACCGGGGTGGCCCAGATGCGTGACCGGATCACCGACCTGGAGGAGCAGCGGCAGGCCGCGGTCAGCGCGGAGGCCACCGCGCTACGCCGGCTGGAACGCGACATCCACGACGGGCCGCAGCAGCGGCTCGTCCGGCTCGCGATGGACCTGGGGCGGGCCCGCGAGCAGTTGGCGGCCGACCCGGACGCCGCCCGGCGCACCCTGGACGAGGCGCTGGACCAGACCCGTGAGACGTTGGCCGAGCTCCGCGCCCTGTCCCGTGGCATCGCACCGCCGATCCTGGTCGACCGGGGGCTGCCCAGCGCGCTCGCCGCCCTGGCCGGACGCGGCGTGGTACCGGTGGACCTGTCGGTCGACCCCCGGCTCGGCACGGCCGCGACGCGGCCCGACCCGGCCGTGGAGAGCAGCGCCTACTTCGTGGTGGCCGAGGCGCTTACCAACGTCGCCAAGCACAGCGGGGCGACCGCCTGCAGTGTCGGGGTACACCGCCACGACGGCGGGTTGACGATCGTGGTGGCCGACGACGGGACCGGCGGTGCCCACCTCGCCAAGGGGCACGGACTGGCCGGACTCGCCGACCGGGTGCGGGCGCACGGCGGCACTCTCGCGGTGCACAGCCCGCCGGGCGGGCCCACCGAGATCCGCGCCGAGCTGCCCGGCTGAGCCGGCGATGGTAGACATGGCACCCATGCGAGTGGTGATCGCCGACGACGCCGTACTGCTGCGGGAGGGCCTGGTCCGGCTGCTGAGCGAGCACGGCCACCGGGTGGTGGCCGCGGTCGGCGACGGCCCGGCCCTGGTCGAGGCGGTCACCGAACACCGTCCGGACGTCTCGATCGTCGACGTACGCATGCCGCCGACGCACACCGACGAAGGGTTACGGGCGGCGGTGCGGATCCGCGAACTGGTCCCGGGAGCCCCGGTGCTGGTGCTGTCCCAGTACGTCGAGGTGTCGTACGCCGACGATCTGCTCGCCGACCGCGCCGGCGCCGTCGGCTACCTGCTCAAGGACCGGGTCGCCGCGATCGCCGAGTTCCTCGACGCCCTCGCCCGGGTGGCCGCCGGCGGCACGGTGCTCGACCCGGAGGTGGTCGGTCAGCTGCTGGTCCGGCGCCGCCGCGACGACCCGCTGCGCCAGCTCACCCCGCGGGAACGGGAGGTGCTCGGGCTGATGGCCGAGGGGCGGTCGAACACCGCCATCGCCCGGCTGCTGGTGGTCACCGACGGGGCCGTCGAGAAGCACATCCACAACATCTTCAGCAAGCTCCAGCTGGCGCCGGACACCGAACAGCACCGCCGGGTGCTCGCCGTACTGACCTACCTGCGAGGCTGACCGGGTCGAGCTGGCTTTCCTGCCGCCGATCAGTGATCGGCCGCCAGCCGTACCGCCTCGGTGAGGGACTCCGCGACCGGCACGCCACGGGCCCGGAGCCGATCCGGGTCGGTGAAGCCGCCGGTGTACAGGATGCAACTTGCACCGACCGCCTCGGCGGCGTCCGCATCGTCGATCGAGTCGCCGATCAGCACGGTCCGGGCCGGGTCCACACCCAGCGCGGTCAGGTGCCGGTCGAGGTGACCGGCCTTGCGGTCGCCGCCGACCGCCGTCCGCAGCCCGTCGATGCGCCGGAAGGTCCGGGTCAGGCCGTACGTGTCGACCAGCGGGACCAGCTCGTCGTGGAACCACATCGAGAGCAGTGACTGGCTGCCCGACCAGCTGAGCAGCGCCCGTTCGGCGTCCTCGGCGAGTCCGCAGGTGGTCAGACCGGCCCGGTACGCGGCGTGGAAGATCTGGTCCAGCCGGCCGAACTCCTCAGCGCCGACCGCCCGGCCGAGAACGTCTGCGTAGTAGTCCGCGACCGGCCGACGGAAGGCCACCCGATGCTGCTCGGGGGTGAGCACCGGGCCGTCGACGGTGGCGATCGCGTGGTTGGTCGAGGTGACGACCAGCGCCAGGTCGTTGAGCAGGGTGCCGTTCCAGTCCCAGACCAGATGGGTGTCAAGCGGGGCCACGGCGGCACGATACCGGCCACCGGCGTCACCGGACCAGCAGGTCAGCCGACCGATCGGCCGCAGGCCACTCGACCGCTCACCCGGTCAGCCGACCGGTCGGCGCAGATCGTCGAGCAGCCGCTGCTCCTCGACCCGCCAGTACCCGTGTTCCCGGCCGTCGAGCAGCACCACCGGGAGCCGTTCGCCGTAGTCGCGCTCCAGCTCGATGTCAGCGGTGACGTCCTGCTCAACCCATTCGTCGCCGGTCTGCCCCGCCACCCGGGCGAGCGCCGCACGGGCGTCGTCGCAGAGGTGGCAGCCGGGGCGGGTGATCAAGGTGATTCTGGGCTGGCGGCGCGACACGCCGGGGAGCTTACCGCTTCCCGACAACCAAAGCGTCGGGTAACCGACAGCGGACAGCCAGTGCGACATGGGCACGCCGCCCTGCGGAAATACTTCGTCGTTGTGTAACGGACTCCACACGCGTGGGTGACGTTGGCCCTATCATCGCCTTGGGTCGACTCACCCGTTTTGCCGTGAGTCGCCACCCCTCAGCCCGAGGAGGCCGCCGTGCCCGTTGTCGCACCGCACCAGCACCTCAGGAGGGTTCGCCGGTCCATGACGCTCACCACCGACCTGCCGGACTGCGCCGGCATCAGCGCCGGTATCAGCACCCAGCTCACCGACCCAGGTGCCCGGGCCCAGCAGCACGCCGGGTCGCCGCAGGCACGAACGGAGGACGCCCAATGAGTGTCTACTCCCCGCAGATCGTTCTCCCGTCGGCCAGCCGCGAGGTAATTGCCGCCCGGATCGCCCTCGCCGAAGGGTTGTCGCTGCTACGCGCGTCGATGCACGAGATGCTCAGCATCACGATGCGCGGCGACGGCGGCACCCGAGGGACCAGGCCACGCACCCAGCCCAATGAGGGGCCGAGCCGACGCCAGCCCGGCGCCAACAGCAAGCCGATGGGTGGCGCGGTGGCCGCCCCGGCCCGGCCGACCATGCCGACCCAGCCGGACGGCAACGAGGCGGAGACCACCGTTCTGCCGGTCATCCCCGACCAGGGCAGTCGGTCCGGCGCACCACCAGGCGGCTATCCGGACCGGCCGGACCCGTCCGATCCCGCCCGCGAGGTCTGGGCGCTGGTGGAACGGGCCCAGGCTGGCGAGACCGAGGCGTTCGGTCTGATCTACGACCGGTACGTGGACACCGTATTCCGGTTCGTCTATTTCCGGGTGGGCAACCGGCAACTCGCCGAGGACCTCACCTCGGATACCTTCCTGCGCGCCCTGAAGCGGATCGGCAGTTTCACCTGGCAGGGCCGGGACCTCGGGGCCTGGCTGGTGACCATCGCCCGCAACCTGGTCGCGGACCACTTCAAGTCGGGACGGTACCGACTGGAAGTTACTACGGGTGACGTAATGGATGCAGAGCGCGAGGATCGCGGCCCGGAGGGGAGCCCCGAGGCAGCGGTCGTCGACCACATCACCAACGTCGCCCTGCTGACCGCCGTCAAGCAGCTCAACCCGGAGCAGCAGGAGTGCATCGTTCTCCGCTTCCTGCAAGGCTTCTCGGTCGCCGAGACCGCCCGGGCGATGGGCAAGAACGAGGGGGCGATCAAGGCCCTGCAGTACCGGGCGGTACGGGCACTGGCCCGACTCCTGCCCGACGGTTTCCAACCGTGACTACGCCCGCACAGAAAGAAATCACAGTCACGCGTAGTGATGAATCTCGCCACCGGCCCGTAACCCAACTGACCGCTCAGGCGTTTCTTGGGGTGCGACCGATGATGCCAGCACCTCGCCAGCCATCAGGCAGCGTGCCAGGACCCGCAACGGGTCACCTCCCCAGCGACCCTGGCCGTGGTCGCACCGGATAGTGGCGATACCCGCCGCTGAAGCCGTGACCTGCGAAGGGAGGTGTCCGCGATGAGCAAGCTCAATCTCTTCCGCCGACGCGCCGAACGATTCGCACAACTTCTCGACCGCGCCGAGGGCGGAGGGCGGCACCATGTCCGCGATCCGCTGGACGACGAGCTGGCCGGGCTCACGGCACTCGGGCGCCGCATGTCCGAGATGCCGAAATCACCGGACAGCGGCGTGGACCCGGACTACCGGGCACACCTGCGCGCTGTGCTGATCGCCACCGCCGAGCGCGAAGGCATCGGCGCCGGCGCACCGACGGCTCCGTACCGCCGCCTGCCCGAACGGCCCCGGTCTCGCTGGTTCGCCGGTCGGGCGGCGGGGGCCCGCGCGGCGACGACCGCCGGCCGGGCCCGGACCCGCGCGGTCATCATCGCCACCGTCGCGTTCGGGGCGATCACCGTCTCCGGCATGTCCGCCGCCACCGAGCAGGCGGTGCCGGGCGACACCCTGTACGGGATGAAACGGTCCACCGAACGGGCCCAGCTCGCCCTGGCCCAGTCCGACTCCTCCCGCGGACAACTGTTCCTCAGCTTCGCAGAGGTACGGATGGGCGAAGCGCTCATCGTGTACGACGAGCCTGCCGCGTTCAGCGCGGTGCTGGACGACATGGACGGCCAGACCCGGGAAGGTGTCCGGCTGCTCACCGCCACCGCCGCTGTCGGCGGTGACGAGAGCCCACTGGACGTGATCGACTCTTTCGTGTCCACGCAGCGTCCCACGTTGCGGCAACTCGCCGACGGGTCGGCGGCGAACCGGGACCGGGTCGGCGAATCACTCACCCTCCTCGACCGGGTCCGGGCCCGGACCACGGCGTTGCGCGACGAGCTGACCTGCTCGGCTCCGGCGACCAACGACAGCGACGAACTCGGCCCGCTGCCGGCCAGCTGCGTATCGGCCGAGCCGGCCGGTAGCATTCGTGTCCCGGGCGGCCTGGTCGGGCCGCCCGTCGGCGAGTCGTCGGCCGACCGGGGCCGCGCTGACGTAGCACCCGCCCCTGCCGCAGGTGCCGACTCGTCGGTCAGGCCGGGGCCCGGCAACCCGCCGTCGGCCAACCCGCAGCACTCGAACCTCGCCGAGCCACAGCTCGGCCCGGCCACCGAGACGGATCTGCCGGGCCCGCGCCCGGCGGTCAAGGACAACCCGGCCGCTGACCGGTGACCTGACCGGGCCGGCGGCGCCGCCCGACGGGAGAGTGATGCCGGCGTGCCCCGCACCCGCAAGGTGACCATCAGTACGGACGCTGCCGGTCACACCACGGGTTGGGCGACCACCGGGCTGGCAGCCACGACACCGGTGGCCCCTGACCAACGGGCAGCGGCCTTCTTCGACGTCGACAACACCATGCTGCGTGGTGCGTCGATCTACTGGCTGGCGCGTGGCCTGGCCGCCCGCAACTACTTCACCACCGCCGACCTCGCCCAGTTCGCCTGGCGGCAGGCGCGGTTCCGGCTGCTCGCCGCGGAACACGCCGGGGACATGTCGCACGCCCGGGAAGCGGCCCTGGCGTTCGTCGCCGGTTGGCGGGTCAGCGACGTGGAACGTCTCACCGAGGAAATCTTCGACGAGCTGATGGCGTCGCGGATCTGGCCCGGCAGCCGGGCCCTGGCGCAGGTGCACCTCGACGCCGGGCAACGGGTGTGGCTGGTCAGCGCAACTCCGGTCGAGGTCGGCCGGGTGATCGCCCAGCGTCTCGGGTTGACCGGTGCGCTCGGTACCGTCGCCGAGGTCGTCGACGGAACGTACACCGGTCGGCTGGCTGGCGAACTGATGCACGGCCCGGCCAAGGCCGAGGCGATCGTGCAGCTCGCCGCAGTCGAAGGGCTCGAGCTCGCCCGCTGCAGCGCGTACAGCGACTCCGCCAACGACCTGCCGATGCTCACCGCCGTCGGACACCCGGTCGCGGTCAACCCGGACACCGCGCTGCGCCGCCAGGCACGGGAGCGGGGCTGGCAGGTCCGGGACTTCCGGACCGGTCGCAAGGCGGCGCGGATCGCGGTACCGTCGACGGTCGCCGCCGGTTTCCTGGCCGGGGCGGTGACGGCCGGCCTGGCCATCCGCCGCCGCCGGGCAACAGGCTGACCAGGACAGCGGCAACCGGCTCACTCGGGCCGGACCTAGCGCCCACCCGGGCCGGGCCTGGCGCCCACCCGGGGGCGGCGACCGGCCCACCCCGGCCGGCGACGCCGGCATCGGATCAGGAAGGCATCGGTGTGACGGTCACCGCACGCCCGGTCGAGTCGACCGGGGCGCCCAGCCACCCGCCGGGTCGGCACCGCCGCCACCGTCCGTGGCATCTGGCCGGGCTGGCCGGGGCGCTGGCAGCCGCGGTCCTGCTGGTCGTGTTGCCGCAGGCCGGCCCGACGACCAGCGCGGACGAGCCGGGCCGGCTGCGTACCGTCGCCGAGGTCTGGCCGGCGGCCGAGATCACCGAGGTACCCGCCAACCTCGCCGACGGGCCGGCGTACAGCCCGGTGCTGTTCCTGGACGGCGCCACCTCGGTCGGCACTGCGCCTAGCCCGGACGGCACCGCGCTGCGGCTGGTCGTGCGGGCCGCCGACGGATCGGTACGGGAACTGCGCCGGCTCCCGCTCGGCGCTACCCCGCAGTTCGGTGGGTTCACCACCGACGGGGACACGTTGGCCTGGTCCGAGTCGGTCGCGGACGAGGACGGCCGGGGGCGGACCGAGATGTGGGCCGCCAGCCTGGCCGACGACGCCGAGCCACGCCGGCTCAGCACCGACACCGGCGACGTGGTCTTCTTCAACTCCCAGTACGACATGGTGATCAACGAAGGCAGTCTGTACTGGGTCGCCGTGGCACCCGGCACCGAACCGGCGACCGAACTGCGGTCGGTCCCGCTGGCCGGCGGCGAGGTGACCGTACGCACCGATCCGGGTGCCTGGGCGTTGTCCAGCTGGCCGACAATGGTCAGCGCCGGCAGCGGCGAGACCGGCCCGATCCGGATCCGTGACCTGGTCGAGCGCCGGATCACCGACGTCCCCGCCGGCCCGACCGAGCTGGTCACCTGCGGTCCCACCTGGTGCCGGGTGCTGGTGCTGGCGGCGGACGGTCCGGGCCGCATCGACCTGATGCGCCCGGACGGTACGGACCGTCGGCGCATCGGCGACGGCTCGGTGACCGCAAGCACCATCGACGTCGCCGTGCTGGACCGGTTCGAGGTGCTGTCGCTGTCGTCGGCACCCACCTCACTGACCAACTCGCAGCAGTTGATCATCTACGATCTGCAGCTCGACGAGGCGATCGTGGTGAGCGACGACGTGGGCATGGTGCTCTGCCGGGGCGGTGTGCTGTGGTGGTCGGTCGGCGACGACAGCTCCGCCTCCTGGCAGGTGCTGGATCTGCGAAGCTTGACGGACTGACCGGCCGAACGGGGTCTGGCCGGCCGGTCAGCGGCCGAACGGGTCCGGCCGACGATCCAGCAGCCGGTGCAGGGCCTGCTGGATCGTCTCCCGCACCTGATCAGCCAGGTTGAACACGACCAACGGGTCATCGGCGTGGTCGGCGAACTGGGTGGTCGGGATCGGCGGGCAGAACTCGATCAGCCATTTGCTCGGCAACGGCACCAGGCCGAGCGGCCCCAGCCACGGAAACGTCGGCGTCACCGGGAAGTACGGCAGGCCGAGAATCCGGGCGAGCGGGGCGATGTTCGCCAGCATCGGATAGGTCTCCTCGGCTCCGACGATCGCCACCGGAACGATCGGCGATCCGGTCCGGATGGCCGCCGAGACGAACCCACCCCGACCGAACCGTTGCAGCTTGTAACGCTGCGAGTACGGCTTTCCGACTCCCTTGAAGCCCTCCGGGAAGACCCCGACCAGTTCCCCACCACCGAGCAACCGCTCGGCGTCCGGATTGCAGGCCACCGTGCCGCCGAACTTGCGGGTCAGTTCGGACAGGAACGGCAGCCGGAAGACCAGGTCGGCGCTGAGCAGCCGCAGGTGCCGGTGCCGCGGATGCTCGTCGTGCAGGATCGCGGTGAGCACGGCGGCGTCCAGCGCGACCGTGCCGGAGTGGTTGCCGACCACGAGCCCGGCACCGTCCACCGGCAGGTGTTCGACCCCGGACACCTCGGTGCGGAACCACTCGCGGTAGAGCGCCCGCAGCACCGGCAGAAACACGCCTTCGGTGAGCTCGGGATCGAAGCCGAACTCGTCCACCTCGTACTCGCCGGCCAACCGGCGGCGCAGGAACGCCAGGCTGGCGGCCACCCGTTGATCCCAGACGTCGCCGGGTCGGTCCGGCACGGTCATGCCAGCTCTCGCTGATCGCCGGCGCGGGTCGCGCGAGCCCGGCGGATGCCGTCCAGGATCGCCTGTTCGGCGGCGGCCAACCGGTCACCGGCGAGCAGCGCCCCGTCCGGGTGGGCGCGCAGGAAATCGTCGAAGGCGGCCTGCGTCGACCGCGGCTCGAACCCGAACTCGCCGATCAACCGGGAGGTGTCGACCACCCGGCCGTGGACGAACAGGTCGATCTGGTCGAACCCGTAGCGCCCGACACCGAAGGCCCGGGTGACGCCAGCGGCGCCGGACAGCCCCGGCTCCAGCACCGGTACGGCGACCCGGCCGGCCCGCCGGATCGCCTGGGAGAGGGTGAGTACGCCCGGACCGGCGACGTTGAACGTGCCCGGACGGTCTTCCACCACGGCCCGGTGCAGCACCTCGAGCGCGTCGTCGACGTGCACGAACTGCAGCCGGGGGTCCCGACCGAAGACGGTCGGCACCAGCGGCTGGGCGAAGTAGCGGGTCAGACTGGTCTCGGCGGTCGAGCCGATGAACGGGGCGAACCGCAACACGGTGGCGGTGACGTCGGGCCGGCGGCGGCGGAAGCCGCGCACGTACGCCTCGATGTCCAGGATGTCGCGGGCGAACCCGCCACGCGGTACCTCACGGGGCTCGGTGTCCTCGGTGAAGACCGCCGGATCGCGGAACGAGGCACCGTACGCCGCCGTCGACGAACGCACCACCAGCTTACGCAGACCAGACGCCCGCTGGCAGGCGGCGAGCAACTGCATGGTGCCGATGACGTTCTGTTCCTTCATCGCGGCGCGGCCGCCGTACTGCTGATCCGGTCCACTGACCACGGCCAGGTGCACGACGGCTGACGCATCGAGGTCCGCGATGATGCCACTGGCCGCACCAGCGTCGGCGCGGACCTGGTCGACGTCGCGCAACAGATCCGCGAAGTCCGGCGCCGGTGTGGCGGTGTCCAGCCCGACGACCCGGCCGACCCGGGGGTCGGCGGCGAGTCGACCGGCGACCCGGGCACCGATGAATCGGCTCGTCCCGGTTACCACCACGGTCGGGGACCTCACCATGCGGCCCTCCAAGTGCCGGCGGGTGACCGGAGCGTTGCTGAGCCGGGCCTGGGCCCGGCCACGGTCACTTGCCGAGACGTCGACGCTGGACGCGGGTCTTGCGCAGCAGCTTGCGGTGCTTCTTCTTGGCCATACGCTTGCGGCGCTTCTTGACCACCGAGCCCATACGAAAGCCTTTCCAACGAACGTTCGGGTCGGCCCGTGCGCAGCGTGCGGTGAGGCTGACGCGTGGACCGAACTGGACAACCGGCCGGGCCGGCGGGCGGACTCACCCGCGCATGCGACGGCACGGCCGGCGTCAAGCCTAGCCCGCGCGTGTCATCAGCACCAACGCGGCCCCGGCGCCAGCCGGGGGACGCGTCGGTGCCGGGCGTCTCCGGATACCCGCTAGGCGGTCTCCCGGAAAGCCCCTCGCAGGTACTCGTGCACCGCGTGTTCCGGCACCCGGAACGACCGGCCGACCCGTACCGCGGAGAGCTCACCGGAGTGCACGAGTCGATAGACGGTCATCTTGGACACCCGCATCACCCTCGCCACCTCGGCGACGGTCAGGAACTTGACCTCCGACAGCCTGTCCTCGGACTGTGGTGATCCTGCCATGGTTCACCAATCCATCCCATTTCCCCGGCGCGTGCCGCCCGGCGGGACCCTTCCGCGCCGCGACGGACAACGCACGTGTTACCAGTACGGTAACGGGGTCGCTGTGACCGGCGCGATCCGTTCCGTCATTTGATCCCGACGGCGGGGCGGCCGACACCCGTACGGGCTACCGGCACGACGGCGGCGGGTGACGGCTCAGCCGACCGCCCGCCGGACGTAGTCGACGCACGCCTCCTGCAGGCCCTCCCAGGCTTCACCGAACTGCGTCCGGGCGGCCTCGTCGAGACCCACGCCGTCGTGCACCACGGACCGGAAGAACGCCAACGTCCGCTCCTCGCCGAACCGGTCGACCAGGTGCCGGACCGCCAGGTAGCCCACCCCGTACCCGGCACCTACCTGCCAGTCCTCGGCGTCCGCGGTCGGCTCGACGCTGCTCAGCGGCCCCTGCCAGTCCTGTTCCAGGACCAGCCGGCGGACGTCGTCCAGCCCTTCGTAGCGGACCACCGGCCGGCCGCCGGCCGCCGCGTGCTCCGCGAGTCCCTCGATCAGCCACCAGGCGGCCCGCTCCCGGTTCCCGCCGTCCGGCAGGGACGCGGCGTGGGTCAACTCGTGACGCAGCAGGTCCGGCCGGACCACGTCGCGCAGATTGGTGCCGTTGAGCACGATCTCGTAGTGCCCGCCGCCGACCGCCACCGCGTACCCGGCGGTCCAGTCCGGACGGTTTCCGCCGTACCAGCTGCCCCATTCGTCGGCACCGGCGTAGAAGACCCGGTACCGGTCCGGAGCGGCACCGGAGACCGCGTACCGGTCCGCGACCGCCGCCGCCTCCTCGGCGTCGCGCAGCAGATCGGGCAGCAGGTCCCGGTACTGCGGGGTGGTCGCCACCAAGGTCCGGTTGCCGGTCGCGACGACCAGTTCACTGACCTCCCAGGGCCGGGGCCCGTCCTGCAGGGTCAGCGACGGCTCGACCGCTACCAGGCGCAGCCGTCCGCCCTCGGTGCTCCAGCGCTGACCGACCACCACTTCGCTGGTCTCGCAGGAGGGCACCACGAAGCAGTGCTGGTAGCTGACCAGCAACCGCCATTCGGTGCCGGTCGGTGACGGGGCGGTCGGTGACGGTGGCGGGCCCGCGGTGACCGTCGCGGTCGCGGTCGGTGCGGCGGTGACCGTCGCCGTGGCCGTCGGCGCGGCGGTAACCGTCGCCGTCGCGGTCGGCGCGGCGGTAACCGTCGCCGTGGCCGTCGGCGCGGCGGTAACCGTCGCCGTGGCCGTCGGTGCGGTGGTCGTCGTCGCGGTCGGCGCGGCCGACCCGGTGGCCGCCGGCGTGGGCGTGGCGCTGGCGGTCGGGTCGAACTCGACCGGCAGCGTACTGACCGACGGGCGCCACACCGTCACCTGCATCGCGCGCAGGGTCTGGAACTGGCGGACCAGATCGTCGTGGGCGGCCGAGCCGGGTTCGGCGACCGCGAGGAACCCCCGTTCGTCGCCGGCGATCAGCGCGGCGGCCTGCTGGTCGAGCAGGGCGTTGATCTGGGTACGCAGCCAGGCCTGGACAGCGGCCGGCGGATCACCCGGCACCGGGCTGGCCGGCGGGCCGGTCTGCGGGGTGACCGTCGGCTCGATCACCGGCGGTTCCGGGCTGGGCAACCGGTCGATCAGCGCCACCGCACCGACCACCGGCACGGCGCAGAACAACACCGTCGCGACGATGCCGAGCACCGGCCAGAGCGACCAGCGGCGCTCCGGCGGCGGAGTCACCGGGACCGGCGCAGGATCCGGCCGCTCCGGCTGGTCCGTCGGGGACGAATCCGATTCGTCCGATCCATCGGACTCCGGCCGGTCCGCCGATCCGTCCGGCTCTCGCTGATCCGCCGATCCGTCCGGGTCCGGCTGATCCGCCGATCCGTCCGGGTCCGGCTGGTCGGTCGGTACGGAGTCCTGCCGGTCGGTCACCCGCCGAATGATACGGGGGCCGGAACCGTCCCGGTCCAGCCCGGGTTGAGCGGCGACACAGGGTGCCGGCGTCAGTCGCGGGAGCGCAGCGCCCGGCCGAGAAACGCCACGTTGGCTGGACGCTCGGCCAGCCGGCGCATCAGGTAGCCGTACCAGTCGGTGCCGTAGGGCAGGTAGACCCGCATGGTGTAGCCCTCCCCCGCGAGCCGGGCCTGTTCGGCCGGTCGGACCCCGTACAGCATCTGGAACTCGAACTCCTCCGGCGCCCGGTCGAACCAGCGGGCCCGGTCCTCGGCGATCGCGATCAGGCGCGGGTCGTGAGTGGCCAGCATCGGGTAGCCAGCACCGGAAAACAGGATGTTGAGGCACCGCACGAAGGACTTGTCGACGTCGATCGCCGACTGGTAGGCGACCGATTCCGGCTCCGCGTACGCCCCCTTGCACAGCCGCACCCGGGAACCGGCGGTGGCCAGCTCCCGGCAGTCCGTCTCGGTACGCCGCAGGTACGCCTGCAGCACCGCACCGGTGGACGGATGGTCGGCACGCAGCGTCTGCAGAATGTCCAGGGTCGAGTCGGTGGTGGTGTGGTCCTCCATGTCGAGGGTGACGGTGCCACCGACGGCGGCCGCCGCCGCGCAGATCGCCTGGGCGTGCCCGGTCGCCGCCGGCTCGTCGAACCGCTGCCCGAGGGCGGAGAGCTTCACGCTGACATCGGCGCCGGCGGCGAGACCGGCCCGGTCCAGCGCGTCCAGCAGAGCCAGGTACTCCGCCCGCACCGCGCTGGCCTGCTCGGCGGTGGTGGTGTCCTCACCGAGGTGGTCGATGCTGATCACCAGACCGGTACCGGTGAGCTCGGCCGCGGCGGTCAACGCCTCGTCGATGGTGGTGCCGCCGACGAATCGGCGTACCACGTCACGACTGAACGGGGCGGCGGCGACCAGCCGTTCGATCGTGGTCGACCGGGACGCGGCGAGGATGACCGAGCGAAGCATAGGGCGAGCGTATCGCCCTTGACCACGACCGGCCCGGCCAGTGGCCGAGGTCCGGCGGCGGCCGGGGCCCGGCCGCTGGCCGAGGTCCGGCGGCGCCGGGCGTGCGTCGGTGAGCTACAACAGTGCTGTGGACAAGATCTCCCCGCGCCGGCTCCGGTCGACCAGCGTCCAGCTCGGTGCGCTCACCGCGCTGGCGCTCTCCCTCTCCGGCTGCAACCTGGTCCCGGACGACGACTGCGACGACGACCGGTCGATGGGTGCCGGCTCCGGCGGCGGCACGACGGTGCTGGCGATGGCCGCCGGCGGCGCCGGGGCGTTCGTCGCCCGTACCGCGCCGGAAGCTCCGGCCGACACCACAGCGGCCATGCCCGACCGAGGCGGGTTCGGCACCCACCTCGCCTCCTGCGGCGGCTGAGCGTGCGGCGCGAAACCTGTCGGCCCCGGCCGGACTGGGACGCGACGGTACGGCAGCAGGGTCTGGTGTACGCCGACACCGAACTGCCCAACGGCTCGGTGATGTCCTACTGGGACGAATCCGCCTGCTACGCCTTCGACCTACCGGAGGTGCTGCGGCTGGAGGAGGCGACCGAGGAACTGCACCGGATGGCGGTGACGGCGGCCGAGCACGTGGTGACGCACCGGCGGTACGCCGACTTCGGCATTCCGGCGTGGGCCGCCGACGCCGTCGCCCGGTCGTTGCGCGAGCGGCCACCGAGTCTGTACGGCCGGTTCGATCTCTGGTACGACGGCTCCTGGCCGCCGAAGCTGTTGGAGTACAACGCCGACACCCCCACCGCCCTGGTCGAAGCCGCGATCGTGCAGTGGTACTGGCTGGAGGACACCCGACCGCAGCTCGACCAGTGGAACAGCCTGCACGAACGGCTGGTGGCGGGCTGGGCGCAGATCAAGGCCGGGATGTACCACCCGACGCTGCACGTCACCTGGTCGAGCGAGGAGGAGACCGGCGAGGATCTGATGACCGCCGGCTACCTCGCCGAGACCGCCCGCCAGGCCGGGCTGACCGCCGAGCTGCTGCCGATGCTGGACGTCGGCTGGGACGGCCGGCGCTTCGTCGACGCCGCCGACCAGCCGATCACCACCTGCTTCAAGCTCTACCCGTGGGAGTGGATGCTGGCCGAGCCGTACGGGCGGTTGGCGCTCGAACCGGGCACCCCGACCACCTGGATCGAGCCGGCGTGGAAGCTGCTGCTGTCGAACAAGGCGCTGCTGGCGGTGCTCTGGGAACTGTTTCCGGACCACCCGTACCTGCTGCCGGCGTACCTGGACGGACCGCGCGGGATGTCGGAGTACGTCGCCAAGCCGCTGCTCGGCCGGGAAGGCGCGGCGGTGCGGATCGTGACCGCTGGCGGTGAGATCGAAAATCCGGGCGACTACGGTGCCGAAGGCTGGTGCTACCAGGAGTTCCGGGCGCTGCCGGCGTTCGACGGCAACCATCTGGTGCTGGGCAGCTGGGTGGTGGCCGGCGAGTCGGCCGGTGCCGGGTTGCGGGAGAGTTCCGGATTGATAACCGACGGGTACGCCCGGTTTCTGCCGCACTACGTGGCCGCCCACCGGGCGATCTGAATCGTCTACGGTTGTCAGGTGGACTTCGACGCCTACGCGCGGACCGCAGTTGATCTGGTCAACTCCCCGTTGGCTGACCTCGACGACCTGAGGGCGCTGTTCCACGGCGACCACGTCTGGATGTGCGACGAGGTCTGTGACCGCGACCTGACGGTGTTCCGGCGGGCCGGTAGACGCCTGCGGGACGTCTTCGAGTACGGCACCACCGGGCGCGATGCCGACGCGGTCGCCGAGCTCAACTCGCTGCTGGCGGCGTTTCCGGTGCAGCCGCGAATCTCCGGCCACGACTCGAACGACTGGCACATGCACGTGACCGGCCGGGGAGCCTCGGTCAGCGCCGAGTATCTGGCCGGGGCGGTGTGGGGGCTGTCGGTCTGGCTGTGCGAGTACGGCAGTGCCCGGTTCGGCGTCTGCGCTGACGCCCGCTGCGGCAACGTCTACCTGGACACGTCGTCGAACTGCTGCCGGCGGTTCTGCTCGGAGCGCTGCGCCACCCGCTCGCACGTGGCCGCGCACCGGGCCCGCAAACGCGCCGCGGTCGAGGACCAGCCGCTGCTGCCGGTCAGCTGACCGGTCTTCCCTGGCTCCAGTCGGCCAGTTTCCTCCGGCCCAGCCGGCCGGTCTTTCCGGCTCAGCCGGCCGGTCTTTCCGGCTCAGCCGGCCGGCTGGTCGGCGGTCGCCGACCGGCCGGGGCTGCCGCCGTCGATGGCGGCCAGGTGCCGGCGGGCGAACGCCAACGACTCGCGCAGGTCGGCCTCGCGCACAGTACGGCTGCGGGCGCCGCGGGTGGCGACCTCGACCGCCACCGCGCCCCGGAAGCCGTTGCCGGCCAGCGAGCTGAGCAGCTCGCCGCACGGCTGGTTGCCCCGGCCGGGGACCAGATGCTCGTCGCGGCCGAGGCCGCTGCCGTCGCCGAGGTGCACGTGCTCCAGCCGGTCGCCCATCGCGGCGGCGAGGGCCAGTGCGTCGGCCCGCGACGCGGCGCAGTGCGACAGGTCAAGGGTGTACGCGTCGTAGCCGACCTCGGTCGGATCCCAGCCCGGCTGGTACGGGACGAACTCACGGCCGGCCATCCGGACCGGGAACATGTTCTCCACCGCGAACCGCACCTGTGGGTGGGCGTCGCGCAGGGTACGCAGCCCGTCGGCGAAGGTACGGGCGTAGTCGCGTTGCCAGCTGAACGGTGGATGCACCACGACGGTCGGCGCGCCGAGCGTCTCGGCCAGTACGGCCGAGCGGCGCAGTCGTTCCCACGGGTCGGAGCTCCAGACCCGCTGGGTGACCAGCAGGCAGGGGGCGTGCACAGCGAGTACCGGCACACCGTAGTGCGCGGCGAGCCCACGCAGGGCGCCAGCGTCCTGGCTGACCGCATCGGTCCAGACCATCACCTCGATGCCGTCGTAGCCGAGCGCGGCGGCCAGCTCGAAGGCGGCCGCCGTCGGCTCGGGAAACACCGATGAGCTGGAGAGCAGCACGGGTACCGCGGAGGTCACGTCGCCCAGCCTAGCCCGGCCGGCGCGGACCTGCCGGACCGGTGACCGCGCCCAGGTCACCGGCAGAGATCAGCTCCAGCTGTGCCATCCGGCGCAGGATCACCCCTTCCCGCAGCGCCCACGGACAGATGTCCAGCGACTCGATGCCCAACTGCCGCATGACCGACTCGGCCACCACCGCCCCCGCCAGCAACTGATGCCCCCGGCTGGCGCTGACCCCTTCGAGTTCGTGCAACTCGGCAGGCGGGATGTGGCGGATGAACCCGGTCACCTGACGCAGCCCGGTACGGGTCAGCCGCCGGGGTGCCCACAGCCCGGCGCTGGACGGCGCGGCCCCGGTCAGCCGGGCCAGGGTGCGGAACGTCTTGGAGGTGCCGACCGTCCGGTCCCAGCCCTGCGCCTGCAGCAGCGGAACCATCGTCTGCACCTGGGCGTCGACGTACTCCCGCAGGTCGGCGACGAACTGTGCGGCCGGCGGGCTGACGGTGAACGGGGTGACCCCGAGCCGTTCCCGGGTCAACCGGCCGGCCCCGAGCGGCAGCGACTGGGCCAGGTGCGGCTCCTCGTCGACCCCGGCGGCCAGCTCCAGGGAGCCGCCGCCGATGTCCAGCACCAGCAGCCGGCCGGCGGACCAGCCGAACCAGCGGCGGACCGCGAGGAAGGTCATCCGGGCCTCGTCGGCGCCGGAGAGCACCTGCAGGTGCACGCCGGTCTCGGCGCGGACCCGGGCCAGCACCGCCGCCGAGTTGGTGGCGTCGCGCACCGCCGAGGTGGCGAACGCGATCAGGTCGCTGGTCTGCCAGTGGTCGGCTGCGGCCCGCGCGGCGGCCACCGCTTCGACCAGGGCGTCCGCCCCGGCCGGGGTGAGCGCGCCGTCCGGTCCGATCTGTTCGGCGAGCCGCAGCAGCGACTTCTCCGAGTGTGCCGGCCACGGGTGGGCGCCGGGGTGTGCGTCCACCACGAGCAGATGCACGGTGTTGGAACCGACGTCGAGCACACCCAGTCGCATGTGATCACCCTAGGCCAACCCGGCGTACCGACCCGCTTGCCCGGTCCGCCGCAGGTGGCAGGCGTACGCTGGCCGGGTGGCGCCCCGTGACGAGCTCCGGATCCTGGTCGAGACCCCGGCCGACCCCCGCAGTCGGGAGGTCGAGCTGGACTTTCCCCGTGAGTGGATCGAGTTCGTCGACCCGGCCGACGCCGCGCATCTGGTCCGGGCCGACCTGACCTGGTTGCTGTCCCGCTGGACCTGTGTGTTCGGTGGGTCCTGCCACGGCATCATCGCCGGGCGGGCCGGGGACGGCTGCTGTTCGCACGGTGCCTTCTTCACCGACAGCGACGACGAGAACCGGGTCAAGGCGGCCGCGAAGCGGCTCACCCCGCAGACCTGGCACCACTACCGGCGCGGGTTCAGGAACTACACCGAGATGGACACCGTCGACGGTAAGAATCCGGCGCGGCGGACCGCCACCCGCAGCGCCGACGGGCCGTGCGTGTTCCACAACGACGCCGACTTCCCCGGTGGCGGGGGCTGTGCGCTGCACGCCCAGGCGCTGCGCGACGGGGTGCATCCACTGGAGTACAAGCCGGACGTCTGCTGGCAGTTGCCGATCCGCCGGGACCAGGAGTGGACGAAACGTCCGGATGGCAGCAAGGTGCTGGTCTCCACGCTGACCGAGTTCGACCGGCGGGGCTGGGGTGCAGGTGGGCACGACCTGGACTGGTGGTGCACCTCGTCGCCGGAGGCGCACGTCGGGGGCGAGCCGATGTACCGGTCGTACGAGCCGGAGCTGACCGCGCTGGTCGGCAAGGCGGCGTACGCCCGCCTGGCCGAGTTGTGCGCGGCACGGGCCCGGCGTGGCCTGGTGGCAGCGCACCCGGCCACGCCGCGCCGGCGGACGCCGAACGCCCGTCGGTCGGATTGACACCGACGCGACCGGCGGCCCCGACACCGGCACCGGCACCGGCACCAACATTTGGTCAGGATTCGAACTTGTAGCCCAGCCCGCGCACGGTGACGATGAAGCGCGGGGCCGACGGCTCCGGTTCGATCTTGGAACGCAGCCGCTTGACGTGCACATCGAGGGTCTTGGTGTCACCGACGTAGTCGGCACCCCACACCCGGTCGATCAGCTGCCCCCGGGTGAGCACCCGGCCGGCGTTGCGCAGCAGCAGCTCGAGCAGCTCGAACTCCTTCAGTGGCAGCTGGACCGAGTCACCGTCGACGGTCACCACGTGCCGCTCGACATCCATCCGGACCGGTCCGGCGGTCAGCGTCGCGGTGGACGGCTCGATCACCTCGGTGCTCTGTCTGCGCAGCACCGCCCGGATCCGGGCGACCAGTTCCCGAGGCGAGTACGGCTTGGTGACGTAGTCGTCGGCGCCGATCTCCAGGCCCACCACCTTGTCGATCTCGCTGTCCCGGGCAGTCACCATGATGATCGGCACCCGGGAGCGTTGCCGCAGTTCACGGCAGACCTCGGTGCCGGACATCTCGGGCAGCATCAGGTCGAGCAGCACGATGTCCGCTCCGGTGCGGTCGAACTCGGTGAGCGCGTCGGTGCCGGTTGGCGCCACCGACACCTCGAACCCCTCTTTGCGCAGCATGTAGGAGAGCGCGTCGGAGAAGGACTCCTCGTCCTCCACCACGAGTACCCGGGCCACTTGTCGTTCCTTCCCTGTGTCCGGCCTGATCCGCTCAGACCTGCTCGTGCGCGGCCGGACCGGTGTCGATCTCAACCGATTCGGGTAGCGGCAGTGCGGCGTCCGGCGGGCTGGCAGGCAGCCGCAGCGTGAACGTCGACCCTCCACCCAGCGTGCTGGACACCTCGACCCGACCGCCATGGTTGGTGACGATGTGCTTGACGATGGCCAGGCCCAGCCCGGTGCCGCCGGTGCTGCGCGAGCGTGCCTGGTCGGCCCGGTAGAACCGTTCGAAGATCCGGTCGACCTCGTCGGGGGCGATGCCGATGCCCTGGTCCGCGACGGCGATGTCGACGTATTCGGCGGCCCGGGAGGCGGTCACCGTGACCCGGGTGTCCTCCCCGGAGTAGGCGATCGCGTTCTCCACCAGGTTCGCCACCGCGGTGGCGATCTGGCTGTCGCGACCGTACACGGTCAGCCCGCGCTCGCCCGTCACCGTCACCTCGATCCGGCGGGCTGCGGCCGGGGTACGGGTCCGGTCCACGACCTCGGCCAGCACCCAGTCGACAGCGATCGGGTCGGGGGCCGGCAGCGGCTCGGCTCCCTGCAGGCGGGTGAGTTCGAGCAGCTCGTTGACCAGCCGGCCGAGCCGGGTCGACTCGTGCTGAATCCGTTCGGCGAACCGGCGGGCGGCGGCCACGTCCTCGGTCGGGTCGGTGACCGCGCTGTCCGGGTCGGTGGCGTCCAGCAACGCCTCGGCGAGCAGCTGCAGGGCGCCGATCGGGGTCTTCAGCTCATGGCTGACGTTGGCGACGAAGTCCCGGCGGACCCGGGCCACCCGGTGCGACTCGGTGACGTCGGCGGCTTCGACCGCCACGTGGTTGCCGCGCAGGCCGACGGCCCGCAGATGCACCCCGAGCGGGTCCTGGGTGCCGCCTTCGCGGCCCCGGGGCAGGTCAAGCTCCACTTCGCGACGCACGCCAGTGCGGCGGACCTGCCCGGCCAGGGTACGGATGATCGGGTGCGCGGTGACGCTACCCGGCGTCGGCCCGGCCCGGAGCATGCCCATCGCCCGGGCCGCCGGGTTGACCAGCACCGGCACGTCGGTGTCGTCGAGCACCACCACGCCGACCCGCAACGAGTCCAGGCTCCGGCGGGCCAACGAGTCGATGAGGCTGCGGTCCGGGGCCGGGGGTGCCGCAGCGGCGTCGTTCGCGACGATCTGCGGCCTCCCGTTGCTGGACGTACGCTGCCCGCCCCGGTGTTCGACCGGGGCGGATGCCAGTTGTCGTGCCCGGGCTCGCGCCAGGAGCAGACCGGCGACGAGCCCGCCGCCAGTGCCGACGGCCGCACCGCCGGCCAGAACCGCCCAATCCACGGGGCGATCGTAGGGTCATTGTTAACCTGGTCAGCCACCCGAACAGGACATATCTCACCGCAATCGCCAGATGTTCATACTGCCGCCCCGCTCTGTTCACCCCTGTTCATCTGAGTGCCGGCAAGCCGCCATACGGTGTGGGCGACACCGGGCGGGACCAGGACCGGAGACCTCCCACCACGACGACGGAAGGCCACCATGCGCGAGGAGTTCCAGGCCGAGCTGCAGGAAATCAGCGAGCTGCTGGTATCAATGGCGGAAGCCGCTCAGACGGCGCTGCGCCGGGCGACCGGCGCGCTGCTCACCGCCGACCGCGAAGCCGGCGAGCTGGTACTGGTCAACGATGCCGAGATCGATGCCCTTTACCGCACGGTGGAGGAGCGGGTGAGCGATCTGCTGGCCCGGCAGGCGCCGGTCGCCTCCGACCTGCGGATGGCGATCACCGCGCTGCACGTGGCCTCCGGGTTGGAGCGGATGGGCGACCTCGCCGACCACGTGGCCAAGACCGCGCTGCGTCGGCACCCGTCACCAGCGGTCCCGGCCGAGCTACGCGGAGTCTTCTCGGAGATGGCCGAGGTCGCCGACCGCATGATCGCCAAGGTGGTCGGGGTGCTGCGTACCCCGGACGCGGAGACCGCCGCCGAGCTCGACAGCGACGACGACGCGATGGACGAACTGCACCGCAAGCTGTTCCGGGTGCTGCTGGGCAAGGACTGGCCGTACGGTGCGGAGACCGCCATCGACGGCGCGCTGCTGGGCCGGTTCTACGAGCGGTACGCCGACCACGCGGTCAATGCCGGCCGGCGGGTCGTCTACCACGTGACCGGGATGAACCCGAACGACTGACCGGCCGGCCGGGCAGCGGTGCCCGGCTTGCCTTGACCAGGGCCAGGGGTACGGGGCGGACCACGTCCCGTACCCCTGGCCCGACGGCTCAGCGGCCCTGGTTGGCGACCGCGGCGGCCGCCGCGGCGGCGGCGTCCGGGTCCAGGTAGTCACCGCCGGCGTTGACCGGTCGCAGCGCGCCGTCCAGGTCGTAGCGCAGCGGGATGCCGGTCGGGATGTTCAGCTTGGCGATCGCCTCGTCGGAGATCCCGTCAAGGTGCTTCACCAGCGCCCGCAGCGAGTTGCCGTGCGCCGCGACCAGCACCTGCTTGCCGGCGAGCAGGTCCGGCACGATCGCGTCGTACCAGTACGGCAGCATCCGCCGCACCACGTCGGCCAGGCATTCGGTCCGGGGCATCAGCTCGGGCGGCAGCTCCCGGTACCGAGGTTCGCCGACCTGCGACCAGTCGTCGTCGTCGGCGATCGGCGGCGGCGGGGTGTCGTAGGAGCGGCGCCAGAGCATGAACTGCTCCTCGCCGTACTCCTCCAGGGTCTGCTTCTTGTTCTTGCCCTGTAGCGCGCCGTAGTGCCGCTCGTTGAGCCGCCACGACCGGCGCACCGGGATCCAGCCCCGGTCCGCGGTGTGCAGCGCCAACTCGCTGGTCCGGATGGCCCGCCGTAGCACGCTGGTGTGCACCACGTCCGGCAGCAGGTTGTGCTGTGCCAGCAGCTCACCGCCGCGCCGCGCCTCGGCCTCGCCCTTGGCGGTCAGATCCACGTCGACCCAACCGGTGAAGAGGTTCTTCGCGTTCCACTCGCTCTCGCCGTGCCGGAGCAGCACCAGTGTCCCCACAGTCATGTCGTCCATCCTGCCGGACCCGGTGCCCGGAGGTTCACCGGCCCGGGGCACCGGCCGGCCGGGGTGACGACCGCCACGCGGAAATTCGCATGCTCGGTACGCCGCCCGCCGCCTAGCGTGTAAGGCACAGATGTTGCACTGTTCATTACTGCACGGGGGTAGCTAGCCGATGTCGGGTGCGCGGGGTTGGCTACAGCAGACCACCAGCGGCCTGCCCCGGGCCTTCTGGTACCTGTGGACCGGCAGTCTGATCAACCGGCTCGGCTCGTTCGTCGTGATCTTCCTGGCCATCTACCTGACCGCCGGGCGCGGCCTGTCCGGCTCCCAGGCCGGTCTGGTGCTCGGCGCCTGGGGCGCCGGCGGAGCCGTCGGCACCCTGCTCGGCGGGACGCTCGCCGACCGCTGGGGGCGGCGCCCGACGCTGCTCACCGCACATCTGGGCGCCGCCACCATGCTGATCATCCTCGGGTTGGCCGACCGGTGGTGGCTGCTCCTGGTGGGCGCCGCACTGCTCGGCCTGTTCAACGAGGGTGCCCGGCCGGCGTACGGGGCGATGATGATCGACGTGGTCCCGGCCGCCGACCGGCTGCGTGCCTTCTCGCTCAACTACTGGGCCATCAACCTGGGGTACGCGTTCGCGGCGGTGCTCGCCGGACTCGCCGCGCAGGTCGACTACTTCCTGCTGTTCGCGGTGAACGCGAGCACCACCCTGGCCACCGCCGCGCTGGTCTTCGTCAAGGTCGGTGAGACCCGGCCGGCGACCCAGGCGGCGGCACCGCTCGGCGCGGCCGTGGTCGCGGCCCGACCGGCCGGGTTGCTGGTTGTCGTCACCGACCGGGTCTTCCTCGGCTTCGTCGGGCTGAACGTGCTGCTGGCCATGGTGTTCATGCAGCACGGCGCGATGTTGCCGATCGCGATGGCCGACGACGGGCTGTCGCCCACCACGTTCGGCGTGGTGATGGCGCTCAACGGCGTGCTCATCGTGGTCGGGCAGCTCTTCGTCCCCCGGCTGATCACCGGCCGCAACCGCTCGCACGTGCTGGCTCTGGCGGCGGTGATCGTCGGGGTCGGCTTCGGCCTGACCGCCGTCGCCGACGTCGCCTGGTTGTACGCGGTGACAGTGCTGATCTGGACCGCTGGCGAAATGCTCAACTCGCCGTCGAACGCGACGCTGATCGCCGAGCTGACCCCGGCCGCACTGCGCGGCCGCTACCAGGGTGTCTTCTCGCTGTCCTGGTCGGTCGCCGCCTTCGCCGCGCCGATCACCGGCGGCTTCGTCTGGCAGTACGCGGGAAACACCGCACTGTGGCTCGGCTGCGCCGCGATCGGCGGGGTGGTCGCGGTGGGTCAGCTGATCGCCGGACCGGCCCGCGAGCGGCGGGCCGCCGAGCTGCGGACGGGCCCTCCGGCGGAAACGGATAACCGGCGGCGGGGAGCGACACTCACCCCCGTAAGCGTCGCTCCCCCTCGCCGCCGGTTTCGGGTGGCGCCGTCCCCCAACGGCCCAATGCCACCGGTCCCCCGGCACCCAGCCCGGTTGTTCGGACCGAACCGGTCCGACGGCCCCCAGCCAATCCCGGGCTCGGCGCGTGACTCAACCGTAGTTCCTGACACTTCCGATGGACAAGGCGATTCGGTTGTACGCCCAATCACACCATCCGAGGTGCCGAACGGGGTTTACGCCCGCAACAACACCGACGAGTGATGGCGAATACACGCTCAGGCATCTTCGCGGTCGGGAGATTCGAGCCGGAAGAAATTGCTCGGCGTACCGTCCGTGCGCTGTTCCTGGTAGATGAAGTTCAACCGACGCTGATCAAACGTCCCAAACCACTCATCCCAGGAGATTTTTCGTAGATTGCCGCCACCGTAGCCGGGAAAGTCGATCCGCAGCACGCTGGGCCGGCCATCGCGAGGGGCGCTGACGGTCGCCGGTGTACCGCCCCGGGCGTCGACCCACTGCCGGATCGTCCGGTGATCGGTGGTGATCAGGCTACGCCCGGCACGTTCGGCGTGCTGCTGCGGATCGTCGATACGCTGGGCGTACTTCAGCGAACTGGACGACTTGGCTCCGGACCGGATCTTGGCACCGCCGGACCGTCCGCCGCCGCCCGCGCCAGAGGTGTTCCGCCCCGTCGAACCGGCGCTCTTGCGGGCCGAACTGGTGCTCTTGCGCGCCGAACCGGCGCTCCGCCCCGTCGAACTGGCGCTCTTGCGGGCCGCACTGGTGCTCTTGCGCGCCGTCGACGATGTGCCGGACCGGGCCGAACTGGTGCTCTTGCGCGCCGCACTGGCGCTCTTGCCAGCCGGCGCCGAACGCCGGGAGGTCGGCGAACCGGCCTTCGGCCGGGACGCCTGCTTCGCCCGCGCCGGAGTACCCCGCCGCATCGCCCGCGCCAACGACTTGATCAGATCGGGCTTGCGCAGGTTGGACGTGCCGGTCACCCCACGCTTGCGCAGCTGGTCTCGCAGTTCGTCGACGCGAAGGTCAGCGAGGTCGCTCTCCCGGACCGGGCCGCCGGCCCGGCCGATGGTCGCCGAGCTGGACTTGCGGGCCGGGCTGGAACTGCGAGCCGAGCTGGAGCTACGGGCCGAGGTGGAGCTACGGGCCGAGGTGGAGCTACGGCCGGCCTTGGACCGTCCGTTCGACGCAGGGCTGCGGCGCCGGGTGCTGGTCTGTTGAGGCATGGTCTGCTCACTCCCTTTGACAGTGTGCCTGCGGGGGGGCAGTGGGCGACGGTTGCGCCACCATGCGAGCAGTACCCTGCTGACTCCCTACAAACCTGGATCCTCCGGCGTCTTGTCGTCGAAAAGGTGCGCGAAGGCGCGCAGGTTCGCCACCGATTCACCTCTCTTGACCCGCCATTCCCACTCGCGGCGGATCGCCGAACCGAAGCCGATCTCCAGCATCGCGTCGAATGACTCGTCGGCATAGGTGAGCACCGAGCCGAGTATCCGGTCCAGTTCGTCTTCGGTGATTCCGGCCAGCCCGACACGACCGGTGAGGTAGATGTCGCCGACCGCGTCGATCGAAAAGGCGACACCGTACATCCGGGCGTTGCGTTGCAGCAGCCAGGTCCACAAATCGGTACGCCGTTCATCGGGCTGCCGCATCACGAATGCTTCTATTCGCAGCGCCTGCTCGCCGACGATCAGATTGCACACCGTCTTCAGCTTGTGGGTGCCCGGCAACGTCACCGCGTACGACAGGTCACCGGTAGGTTCCCAGCTCAGCTCGCGATCGGCGCAGACCGCCTCGATCAGCGCCGCCACCTCGGCTCGTCCGCTCATGGCACTCCTGGTCAACCCACGCTCGCCGACAGGGCGTCGGCGTCCCGGGACATCCCGGCGGCGGTCGCCGCGCGGTACGCCCGCACCGCCTCACCGTAAACGTCGAGCAACCCGGCCGCAGTGCGTGTCCAGGAGAACTGCCGGGCGTGCTCCACCGCGCCCCGACCGAGCCGGTCCCGCAACGCCGGAGCGGCAAGCAGATCGCCGATCGCCCGGCCCCAGTCGTCCGGGTGGTGTCCGTCGACCAGCACTCCGCTGTGCCCGTCGCGGACCGCGGTGACCAGGCCACCGACCGAGGCGGCCAGCACCGGCGTGCCGCAGGCCTGAGCCTCCAGGGCGACCAGACCGAACGATTCGTTGTACGACGGCACCGCGACCAGGTCGGCGGCCCGGAAGAGGGTCGGCAGGTCGGTATGGCCCAGCGGCGGCATGAACCGCACCAGATCGTCGACTCCCAGCGATCTCGCCAGGTCGATCAGGGCACCCGGCTGGTCCAGACCGGTGCCGCTCGGGCCACCGGCGACCACCACCGTGAGATCGGCGACCGCACCCGGATCCCGCCGACGCAGCGCGGCCACCGCGCGCAGCAGCACGTCCGGCGCCTTCAGCGGCTGGATCCGGCCGGCGAACGCCACCAGATGGCCACGGACCGGCAGGCCGAACCGCCGTCGGGCGGCCGCCCGGGTGGCCTGTTCCCGGCCGGGCGGGCCGGGCCGGAAGCGGTCCAGGTCGACGCCCGGTTCGACCACGGAGACCCGGTCCGCCTCGGCGCCGTACCAGTCGATCAGCTCGCCGGCCTCGGTCCTGGTGTTCGCCACCAGATGGTCCGCCTCGGTGACCACCTGTTCCTCACCGATGATCCGGGGGGCCGGCTCCGGCCGGTCACCGGCCGCCAACCGGGCGTTCTTGACCTTCGCGAGCGTGTGCGCGGTGTGCACCAGCGGCACCCCCCAGCGCTCCTTCGCCAGCCACCCGACCTGCCCGGAGAGCCAGTAGTGTGAGTGGATCAGGTCGTAGTAGCCGGGTGCCCGGGCGGCCTCTGCCCGCAGCACCCCGGCGGTGAATGCGCAGAGCTGCGCCGGCAGGTCCTCCTTCGGCAGCGGCTCCAGCGGGCCGGAGATCACCTGCCGCACCCGTACGCCGGGTGCCATCTCCACCACCGGCGGTACGCCACCCGCCGTCGCCCGGGTGAAGATCTCGACCTCCACGCCGGCCTCGGCCAGCCGCCGGGACACCTCGACGATGTAGACGTTCATGCCGCCAGCGTCGCCGGTGCCCGGCGAGTCCAGCGGAGAGGTGTGCACCGACAGTGTCGCGACCCGACGGGGACGCGGCGGCGGGTTGTCACCCTGCCCGGCCTGACCCACCTGCACCACGTCGCTCCCTCCGCTCGCCCGATCGCAGCCAACGCCACCAACCAGGACGACCCGTCACATCTTCCCGGTACTGGCAGCGACATGCCGCACTACAGCGGGTGGAGGTGACCCACCTCTCGCCGACGGCGACGCCCGGGACCGACCGGCGGCGACCGTCCCGGGCCGGCAAGCGGCGACAATGGCTGGATGACACCGATCGCCATCGTCACCGGAGCGTCCAGCGGAATCGGCGCGGCCACCGCCCGCCGGCTGGCCGCCGAGGGCTTCCACGTGGTCGCCGCCGCCCGCCGCAGCGACCGGCTCGCCGAACTGGTCGACTCGATTCGCGACAACGGCGGGGCCGCGACTGCGGTGACCTGCGACGTCACCGACGACGGATCGGTGGCCGGGCTGGTGCAGGCGGTCAGCGGGTTGGCTCGGCAGGGTGACCTGCCCGGGCGGGTCACCCTGCTGGTGAACAACGCCGGCGGGGCGCGCGGGCTGGACCCGGTCGAGTCCGCACCGGTGGCCGACTGGCGGTGGATGTACGAGGTGAACGTGCTCGGCACGCTGCGGGTCACCCAGGCTCTGCTGCCGGCGCTGACCGCCAGCGGGGCCGGCACCGTCGTGGTGATCGGCTCCACCGCCGGGCAGGTCGTCTACGAGGGCGGTGGCGGCTACACCGCAGCCAAGCACGGCCAGACCGCGCTGACCGAGACGCTCCGGCTGGAGCTGTGCGGCCGGCCGGTCCGGGTGGTCGAGATCGATCCGGGCATGGTGCGTACCGACGAGTTCAGCGTGAACCGGTTCGGCGGGGACACCGCGCGGGCCGAAGCGGTCTACGCGGGGGTGGCCGAGCCGCTGGTCGCCGACGACATCGCGGACTGCGTCGCCTGGTGCGCCACCCGGCCGCAGCACGTCAACGTGGACCGGCTGGTGGTCCGCCCGTTGGCCCAGGCAGCGCAGCACAAGGTGCACCGGGTGCTGCCCGGGTGAGCCGGGGTCGGGCGGCCCGGCCGGTCGGAGCCCGCGCGCCCGACCCGGCCCGGCCGGTCGGCGAGGTCACCCGGGGCACCACCGCACCGAACCGACTGCGCCGGGCCGACCGGTGGATCGCGTACCGCTGCGGGCCGGCACTGACGGACGCGGCCCGGCCACCGCTGGTGGTCGACCTCGGTTTCGGCGCCCACCCGGTGACCACCGTCGAGCTGGCCACCCGGCTGCGGTCGGTGCGACCGGACGTGCGGGTGGTCGGCCTGGAGATCGACCCGGACCGGGTCGCGGCGGCGGCTCCGGCCGCCGCGCCGCCACAACTGACCTTCGGCCGGGGTGGATTCGAGCTGGCCGGGCTCCGGCCGGTGCTGGTCCGCGCGTTCAACGTGCTGCGCCAGTACGCCGAGTCCGACGTCGCGGCGGCGTGGGCGACGATGCGCGCCGCGCTCGCTCCCGGAGGTTTGCTGGTCGAGGGGACCTGTGACGAACCGGGCCGGGTCTGCTCCTGGGTACTGCTCGACGCCACCGGGCCGGTCTCGCTGACCCTGGCCGGCCGGTTGGCGACGCTGGCCGGCCCGGCCGGCGACGGGCCGGCGGTGCTCGCCGAACGGCTACCGAAGGCGCTGATCCACCGCAACGTGCCGGGCGAGCGGGTACACGCGCTGCTGCGGGCGCTCGACGAGAGCTGGCGGGCGGCGGCCGGCTACGCACCGTACGGGCCACGACAGCGCTGGCTGCGCACGGTGGCGGCGCTGCGCGACGGCGGCTGGCCGGTGCTGGACCGACCGGCCCGGTGGCGGCTCGGCGAGTTGACCGTGCCCTGGTCGGCGGTGGCCCCGGCCGACGGCGCAACGGTCGAGTCCGGCCGGCGGGTCGGCTAGTCGAACGAGCAGTTGACCAGGACCGGCTCCGGGTGCAGGGTCACGCCGAACCGGTCGCGGACCCCGTCTCTGATGGTGCCGGCCAGGTCGAGCAGCGCGGCGGTGCTGCCGCCGCCCCGGTGGGTGAGCGCCAGGGTGTGCTTGCTGGAGATGGCGACCGGCGCGTCGCCGCCCGGGTAGCCCTTGCCGTACCCGGCCTTGTCGATCAGCCAGGCCGCGCTGACCTTGACCGAGTCGCCACCGGCGACCGGCCAGGTCGCCGGCTCGCCCGTCCCGGCCGCGGCGACCCGGGCGTGGAACCGCCGCGCGGCGGCGGCGTCCAGCACCGGGTTGGTGAAGAACGAGCCCACCGAGCGGGTGTCCGGGTCGGTGGCGTCGAGCACCATCCCCTTGCCGGCCCGTAGCCGCAGCACCGCGGCACGGGCGTCGGCCAGCGGCACCCGGTCACCGACGGTGACATCGAGGCTGCGGGCCAACTCGGCGTAGCGCACCGGGGTGGACAGCTCGCTGTGGGCCAGTTGGAAGTCCACCGCCAGCACCAGGTAGCGGTCGTTCCGTTTGAACAGGCTGTCCCGGTAGGCGAACCGGCAGTCGGCGGCGGACAACGCGTACCGCTCGTCGGTGAGCCGGTCGTGCACGTGCACGGCCTGCACGGTCTCGGCGACCTCCTGACCGTAGGCGCCGACGTTCTGGATCGGGGTGGCACCGGCCGCGCCCGGGATACCGGACAGGCACTCCACCCCGGACCAGCCGGCGGCGACGGTGGCGGCGACCAGGTCGTCCCACGGCTCGCCGGCCTCGACCCGGATGGTGACGGTGGCCGGATGGCCGGCCGCCGCCGGTTCCTCGGCGACCACCTGGAACCCGGTGGAGCGGACCAGGATCACCGTGCCGGGGAAGCCGTCGTCGCCGATCACCACATTGCTGCCGCCGCTGAGCAGCAGAAGCTGCTCCCCGCGCCGGCCGGCGTCCCGGACCGCCTCGGTCAACTCCTCGGCGGTGGTCGCGGTGACCAGCCGGTCGGCCGGGCCGCCGAGGGCGAGCGTGGTATAGCGTGCCAACGGCGCAAGGGCCGTCGGGTCTTCAGCAGATGGCGCGTGGGCACTAACGTCAGGCACGCCCCTCACCCTAGGCTGGAATCCACCCGCGCCACGCCACTGGCTGTCGGCTCGACCCGGAGGATCATGATGAGCAGGCTGCACGGCTCCAAGGACTTCTGGCTCGGCGCACTGCGGGCGGACGGTCCGGCGTTCCGGGCCGCCGTCGCTGAGGCGCCGTTGGACGCGCCGGTGCCGTCCTGCCCGGACTGGACGGTGGTCGACCTGGTGCACCATCTCGGCATCGTGTACATGTGGGTGCGGGAGACCGTGTCGCGCGGTGTCGCCGATCCGAGGGAGGAGCGGCCGCCGGTGGCCGCCAAACCCGACGGGGCCGAAGCGGTCGGCTGGTGGCAGCAGGAGTTCGACGCGCTGGTCACCCTGCTGGACGGGCTCGACCCGGAGATGCCGGCATGGAACTGGGCGCCGCAAACCAAGAAGGTGGGCTTCTGGGTCCGGCGGATGGCGCACGAGACCGCGGTGCACCGCTGGGACGCGCAGACGGCGATCGCCGGGGTGGAGCCGGTGGAGGCGAAGCTGGCCGCCGACGGGATCAGCGAGGTGCTGGACTCCTGGCTGCCGGCGGGCCGGCGGCGCAGGCGCCAGCCGGCGTACGGGGTGGCGCATCTGGTTGCGACCGACGCCGAACAGGAGTGGTACGTCCGGTTGCGGGGCGAGGGTATGGCGCTGCTGGACACCGACACGATCCTCGACTCCGATGATCACCACACCCGGACCCTGGCCACCGGCACCGCGAGTGACCTGCTCCTCGGGCTCTGGGGTCGGGTGCAGTTCGACGTGCTGGACGTCTCCGGCGACGCGGCACTGCTGGACGCGCTGCGGGTCGGCTGACCACTGCCCGCTCTTTCGTCCGTCGGCACTGGTGTAGGTAACGCGCCGGCAACGTTCTGAGAACGCTCTCTTGACAGGGGAGTGATTGACGTCCCACTCTCGTGAGAGCGCTCTCACAAGGCCTTGCCGGACCACCCGGCCAGGTCGTCAGGGTCGACAGAGAGCCAGCCAGCAACCACGCAGTTTCCGCACCCCACCATGCCTGGACCTGAGAGGGGTCAATCCATGGGCGCCAATTCACGCCGTCGGCTGGTCACCGCGACCGCCGCCGCGGTCACCGTACTCGCCGCAGCCACCGGCTGCGGCGGCGACGAAGCCGCCGACGACGGCACCATCACCCTGACCGTCGACGTCTTCGGCCAGTTCGGCTACGAGGAGCTGTACAAGCAGTACGAGGCCGAGAACCCCGGCATCAAGATCGTCGAACGGGGCACCGGCACCAACCTCGACGAGTACTCCCCCAAGCTGACCCAGTGGCTGGCCGCCGGCAAGGGCGCCGGCGACATCGTCGCCATCGAGGAGGGCCTGCTGATCGAGTACAAGGCCAACCCGCAGAACTTCGTGAACCTGCTTGACCACGGTGCCGCCGAGCTCGAAGGCAACTTCATGCCGTGGAAGTGGGACCAGGCGCTGACCGCCGACGGCAGCCAGCTGATCGGGCTCGGCACCGACGTCGGCGGCATGGCGATGTGCTACCGCACCGACCTGTTCGAGGCCGCCGGGCTGCCGACCGACCGCGACGAGGTCTCCGCGCTCTGGCCGACCTGGCAGGACTACATCTCCGTCGGCGAGCAGTTCGTCGAGGCCGACACCGGCGCGTCGTTCCTGGACGCGGCGACCCAGACGTTCAACACGATCGTGCTGCAGACCGCCGGCGCCGCCGAGGGCTACCACTACTACGACCTCGACGACAACCTCGTCGTCGACACCAACCCGGCCGTCAAGCAGGCCTGGGACATCACCATGGACATCATCGACTCCGACCTGAGCGGCAAGTACGGTGCCTGGTCCGACGAGTGGGTGGCCGCGTTCAAGCAGGCCAAGTTCGCCACCATCGCCTGCCCGGCCTGGATGACCGGCGTGATCGAGGGCAACGCCGGCCCGGAGGCGGCCGGCAAGTGGGACATCGCCAAGGTGCCCGGCGACGGCGGCAACTGGGGCGGGTCGCACCTGGCGGTGCCGGCGCAGAGCGAGCACCAGGAGGAGGCCGTCAAGCTGGTCAAGTTCCTGACCAGCCCGGAGGGGCACATCGGGGCGTTCAAGGCCAAGGGCCCGCTGCCGTCGTCGCCGCAGGCGCTCGACGACCCGGCGATCCTCGAGGCGACCAGCGAGTACTTCAACGACGCCCCGATCGGGCAGATCTTCGGTGAGGGCGCCAAGAACCTCAAGCCGGTCTACATGGGACCGAAGAACCAGGCGGTCCGCACCGAGGTGGAGAACGCCGTCCGTACGGTCGAGCTGGGTCAGCGTACGCCCGACGAGGGCTGGACCGACGCGGTGAACAACGCCAAGACGGCGGCCGAGAAGTGACCGCGGGCCGGGTGGCGCAGGTCGAGCCGGAGCAGCCGGCCGCCGACGCCACCCGGCCGGCCCGGCGACAGCCCGAGCCGCCGCACCGGCGGCCCCGGCTGTGGCTGGCCCGGCTGGACACCAAAGCCTCCCCGTACCTGTACATCGCGCCGTTCTTCGTGCTGTTCGCGATCTTCGGCGCCTACCCGCTGGGCTACACGTTCTGGGTGTCGCTGCACGACTGGGACCTGCTCGCCGCCGAGCACCCGTTCGTCGGCTTCGACAACTACAGCCGGCTGCTCGCCGACGGCGACTTCTGGAACTCGGTGCTCAACACGTTGGGCATCTTCGTCATCTCCACCGTGCCGCAGCTGCTGCTGGCGCTCTGGCTGGCCCACCTGCTGAACCGGCAGCTGCGGGCCCGTACGTCGTTCCGGATGAGCATCCTGATCCCGAACATCACCTCGACGGCGGCGGTGGCGATCGTCTTCGGCCAGCTGTTCAGCCGCGAGTTCGGCATGATCAACTGGGCGCTGGACCTGGTCGGCATCGACGCCATCGACTGGCGCAACACCCGGTTCGGCGCCTGGGTGGCGATCTCGACGATGGTCGACTGGCGGTGGACCGGCTACAACGCGCTGATCTTCCTGGCCGCGATGCAGTCCATCCCGAAGGACCTGTACGAGTCGGCGGCGATCGACGGCGCCCGTCCCGCCCGCCAGTTCTGGTCGATCACCGTACCGATGCTGCGACCCACCATCGTCTTCTGCGTCATCATCTCCACCATCGGCGGACTGCAACTGTTCACCGAGCCGCTGCTGTTCAACTCCGGCCCCAACCCGATCCGGGGTGGGCCGCTGCGCGAGTCGCAGACCATGACCATGTACATGTTCGAGAACGCGTTCGCGCCGCACTTCAACTTTGGCTACGGCTCGGCGATCGCCTGGATGTTGTTCGCCCTGATCGTCGTCATCTCGCTGATCAACGTGCTGGTGATCCGCCGGCTCGGCAACAGCACCCGGAAGCAGGGGTGAGCACCGTGAAAGCCAGTCAGCACCTGTGGAGCGCCAGCAAACTGACGTACGCGACGCTGATCGTCGCCGGACTGATGTCTATCTTCCCGATCTACTGGATGTTCGTGGTCGCCACCCGGTCCAGCGACGCCATGGGGCAGATCCCGCCGCCGCTCACCCCGGGCGGCAACCTGCCGGGCAACATCGAGCGGCTGTTCAACAACCCCGACGCGTACTTCCTCACCGGCATGATCAACTCGGCGATCGTCGCCGGCACCGTCACCTTCTCGGTGGTGCTGTTCTCGTCGCTGGCCGGGTTCGCCTTCGCCAAACTGCGGTTCAAGGGCTCCAACGCCCTGCTGCTGGTGATCATCGCGACGATGATGGTGCCGACCCAGCTCGGCGTCATCCCGCTGTACATGCTGATGAGCCAGCTGGACTGGAACGACCGGCTCGCCGCGGTCATCGTGCCGGCGCTGGTCACCGGCTTCGGGGTGTTCCTGATGCGGCAGTACGCCAGCCAGGCGGTCAGCACCGAACTGATCGAGGCGGCCCGGGTCGACGGCTGCTCCACGCTACGGATCTACTGGAACGTGGTGCTGCCGGCGCTACGCCCCGCCGCCGCCGTGCTCGGCCTGCTCACCTTCATGACCATGTGGAACGACTTCCTCTGGCCGTACGCGGTGCTCAACGACCCGGAGAACCCGACCGTGCAGTTGTCGCTGCGGGCGCTGTCGAACGGCTACTACAACGACATGTCGCAGGTCTTCACCGGTACGGCGCTCGCTACGCTGCCACTACTGATCGTGTTCATCATTTTCGGCCGTCAGATCATCGGCGGCATCATGGAAGGTGCTGTCAAGGCGTGACGAACTCCAACGAGCCCGTACGGTTCCCCGACTCGTTCATCTGGGGCGCGGCCACCGCGTCGTACCAGATCGAAGGCGCCGCCCGCGCGGACGGTCGCGGCCCGTCGATCTGGGACACGTTCAGCCGTACGCCGGGCAAGGTGCACGCCGGGCACACCGGGGACGTCGCCTGCGACCACTACCACCGCTACCGCGACGACGTGGCGTTGATGGCCGAACTGGGGCTGCACACCTACCGGTTCTCGATCGCCTGGCCGCGCGTGCAGCCGGACGGCACCGGCCCGGTCAACCCGTACGGGCTGGACTTCTACGACCGGCTCGTCGACGAGCTGCGCGGGCACGGCATCGAGCCGATCATCACCCTCTACCACTGGGACCTGCCGCAGACCCTGGAGGACCGGGGCGGCTGGACCAACCGGGAGACGGCCGAGGCCTTCGCCGAGTACGCGCGGGCCGTGTACGCCCGGCTCGGCGACCGGGTCCAGACCTGGACCACGCTCAACGAGCCGTGGTGCTCGGCGTACCTCGGTTACGGCTCCGGGTTGCACGCCCCGGGCCGTACCGACCCGGCCGCCACCTTCCAGACCGTGCACCACCTGCTGCTCGGCCACGGGCTGGCCAACCAGGCGCTGCGCGCCGCCGGCGCGTCCACCATCGGGATCACGGTCAACCCGACGTCGGCGTTCCCCGCCGACCCGGCCAGCGAAGCCGACGCCAAGGCGGTCGAGCTGGTCGAGGACCTGCAGAACCGGATCTTCCTCGACCCGATCCTGCGCGGCGGCTACCCGCAGCGCATCCTCGACCACGTCAGCCGGTTCACCAGTCTGGACCACATCCGCGACGGCGACGAAAAGATCATCGGCGAGCCGATCGACCTGCTCGGCATCAACTACTACTCCCCCACGTACCTGGCGGCGAAGGAGGGCGCACCCGGTGGCGGCGGAGCGTTCCCCGGCACCGAGGGCATCGAGTTCATCGCCCCGGCACCGCCGCTGACCGACATGGGCTGGCAGATTCAGCCGTCCGGGCTGACCGCGCTGCTGAGCAAGCTGGGGCGGGACTACCCGGGCGTACCGATGATCATCACCGAAAACGGCGCCGCCTTCCCCGACCAGCTTGACCCCGACGGCGAACGGGTCGACGACAGCGACCGGGTCGCCTACCTGGACGGGCATCTGCGGGCCGCGCACGCCGCGATCGCCGCCGGGGTCGACCTGCGCGGTTACCTGGTGTGGTCGCTACTGGACAACTTCGAGTGGTCGTACGGCTACGCCAAGCGATTCGGCATCGTGTACGTGGACTACCTGACCCAGCGGCGGGTGCCGAAGGCCAGCGCACGGTGGTACCAAGAGGTGATCCGCCGCAACGGCATCGGCTGAGCCGCTGGCGTTTTCCGAGGTGGCGGGAGCTTTTACAGACGGGGAGCGCAGGCGTGAGCATGGCCAGGGAACGTCCGACGCTGGAGGCAGTCGCCCGCCGGGCCGGCGTGTCCCGGGCCACCGTGTCGCGCGTGGTGAACGGCTCCACCACCGTTGCCGAACCGATTCAGGACGCGGTCCGGCGGGCGGTCCAGGAGCTGGGGTACGTCCCCAACCTGGCCGCCCGCAGCCTGGTCACCCAGCGCACCGACTCGATGGGGCTGATCCTGCCGGAGACCGCCACCCGGGTCTTCTCCGACGACCAGGTCTTCCCCGGCATCATCCACGGCGTCAGCCAGGAGCTGGAGGCGGCCGACAAACAGCTGGTGCTGATGATGTCCGGCTCGGTCGGCAGCCACGACCGGGTCGAGCGGTACGCCCTGGGCCGACACGTCGACGGAGTCATGTTCGCCTCGATCCACGGCGTCGACCCGATGCCCGGCACGCTGGCCCGCAGCGGCCTGCCGGTGGTGTGCAGCGGCCGACCGATGGGGCAGGTCAGCGCCGGGGTGCCGTACGTGGACGTGGAGAACGAGGCCGGCGCCGAGCGGGCGGTCCGCTACCTGCTCGAATCCGGCCGGCGGCGGGTGGCGACGATCGCCGGCCCGCAGGACATGATCGCCGGGGTGGACCGGCTGGCCGGCTACCGTACGGTGATCCGGGAGACCGGTGGGCGGTCGCTGGTCGCCGCCGGCGACTTCACCCGCGAGTCGGGTGCGGTCGCGATGCGTCAGCTGCTCGAGGACGACCCGGCGTTGGACGCGGTCTTCGTCGCCTCCGACCTGATGGCCCACGGTGCCATCCGTACGCTGCGGGAAGCCGGCCGCCGGGTGCCCGACGACGTCGCGATCATCGGCTTCGACGACATCGAGATGGCCGGCTACCTGGACCCGGCGCTGACCACCGTCCGCCAGCCGATCCAGGAGATCGGCCGGACGCTGGCCCGGTTGCTGCTGCGGCTGGCCGACGGCGAGGCCGTCGAACCGGCCGTGGTGCTGCCCACCGAGCTCGTCCGGCGCGACTCCGCCTGAGGCCCGACTCCCGGTCCGGCTCCCGGTCCCGCTCTGACCCTGACTGACCCTGCCTGACCTCGCCTGACTGGGTACGCGCGGTTTGCGAGATCATGCAAATAAATGCAGTCGCCGAAACCACTGGTCAGCCGCAATTCAATTTCGACTTTTCGTAGTTGTCGCAGGTCGGCACGCCCTTGTCGACACGAGCCGTATAACGACAAGACATTGCTGATCACGAATGGCGCTGTTACCGTGACATCAAATCCGCAACAGGAAGGGGACATCCGTGCGTACTCTCGCAAGAGTCGCCGTCACTGCGGCGATGGTCGTGGGCGCGATGGCCGCCACAGGGACCGCCGCGATCGCCGCCGATTCGTCGTCGAACACCCAGGCCAGCACCACGTCCGCCAGCACGGCTGCGGTCGGCTACTACTACGGCTACGGCAGCGGAAGCAGCGCGAGCAGCGCCACCCTCAGCGCCAGGTTCCAGGCCGAGACGTGGGCGCAGATCGATGGCTACAACCCCTTCATCGACTGCTTCGTCGTCAGCTCTTACGTGAACCAGATCAGCGACTACTACTACACCGCGAACGTCACCCTGCTCTGCTACTGACCAGCAATACTTGAAGACCGGAACAATTGCGCCGGCTCACCTGGAAAGTGGGCCGGCGCACCCTTCCCGGCCCCGGACCTCGCGCCCCGGACCTCGTGCCCCGGGCCTCGTGCCCCGGGCCTCGTGCCCCGGGCCTCGTGCCCCGGGCCTCGTGCTTCCTGCTTCCTGCTTGGAGCTTTGGGTCGGCGTGTCGGGTGTCGGCGGCCAGTGAATACTCCCCGTAGGCGGTCATTTATCGCCCCGTTGGTGGCCAGGGATCTCCCCGTGGATGG